>ERZ808028.12-NODE-12-length-239702-cov-16.757571_pt1 | contig 239702 bp, 220 predicted proteins | sample MGYA00380184_ERZ808028 | MGnify/ENA primary metagenome ERZ808028 (study PRJEB31490, sample SAMN06133397) | mouse gut metagenome | isolation source: J8_1 | host: mice | place: China: Chengdu | collected 2015-05 ...
AAAGAGTAAACTCCACTTATGCAGAGGTAAATTCCACTGAATTGTCTAAAGGTGGAATTTAAAATTTTAATTTTCGGTATTATGAAGATACTTTGCTTGAGGTTGACGAATAGGGGTGCCGATGATAAACTTAACATTGGATTATAATATGAGGATGTCATACGCAGTGCGGCATCCGTTTCTTGCGATGAAGGAGGCAGAAAGATCATGATAGACGGAAAAAAGGTTTTATTCAGCGGTATGCAGGCGACAGGTAATCTGACGATTGGCAATTATCTGGGAGCTTTGAAGAACTGGCTGACATTAAGTGATGAGTATCAGTGCTTCTACTCGGTAGTGGACCTGCATTCTATTACGATAAGACAGGATCCTGCCGAACTGCGCAGACGTGCAAGAAGTCTTCTTACTTTATATATTGCCGCAGGACTTGACCCGGAGAAGAACTGTATTTATTATCAGTCTCATGTTTCCGGACATGCGGAACTTTCCTGGATTCTTAACTGTTTTACTTATATGGGTGAGTTGAACCGTATGACGCAGTATAAGGACAAGGCCGCGAAACATGCGGATAATATTAATGCAGGGTTGTTTACTTATCCTGTTTTAATGGCTGCCGATATCCTGCTTTATCAGGCGGATGTAGTGCCTGTCGGCAAAGACCAGATGCAGCATTTGGAGATCACAAGGGATATAGCGCAGCGTTTTAACGCTGTTTACGGGGATGTGTTTACGATCCCTGAGCCGTATGTCGGCAAATCGGGCGCACATATCAAATCGCTTCAGAATCCTGACAAGAAGATGTCAAAATCCGATGAAAACCCGAATGCGAGTATTTATTTAATGGATGATACTGATACGGTCATCCGTAAATTTAAACGTGCCGTGACGGATTCGGAGGGGTGTGTCCGTTATGCACAGGAACAGCCGGGCATCCGTAACCTGATCGATATTTACTGTGCCTGTACAGGAAAAACGCCGCAGGAGACAGAGCGGGAGTTTGACGGGAAGGGGTATGGCGATTTTAAACTGGCGGTCGGCGAGTCGGTCGCAGCAATTTTGAAACCGTTGCAGGAGCGCTTTGCAGATCTGGAAAAAGATAAAGCCTACATAGACGGCATTATCAAAACCAATGCGGAGAAAGCCGGTTACTATGCAGGCAAAACTTTGCGAAAAGTACAGAAAAAAGTCGGTTTTCCTGAGAAAATCAGATAATTTATTCCGAGAACGGCTCGGTAAAATAGCCTGCCGCGGAAACAGGTTCGCCGCCATCGTGCAGATGTCTTGTGTCGCCCATGACCTGTGTGCGGAAAAAGGCTTTTCCGGGGATCCGCTCTTCAGCCGCAAGGATTGTGACGGAAGTGGGGGCCAGATAGAATCCGTGGAAAAGAAGAACAGGCGAAATGCCGAGCAAGTGGCTTAACATAACACAGGTAATCCCGAGATGGCAGAAAAAGACAAGCGTCGTTTCCGGTTTGTCCGGGGCCTGTGTATGCGCAGTCGCGTAATAATGATGTTCTCTTTTGTAACCATATTTCTCCAAAAGACTGTCCAGATTTCTGCATACGTCGTCATATGCCGGAATCAGTTCCGGGTTTGAGCGGTAGATTTCAGTCTTTTTCCAGTCGTTTCGATCAAACATCTCATCGATCTGTGTCCAGTACTGCGGCATGAAATCCCAGGGGACGCCGTGTCTTCCGGTAACGGGATCATCGATCCTGTAGGCAAATTCCTGCAGCCAGGGATAAATAACCGCCTCTCTGTTAAGGGCATTCAGAGAATAGGACGCTGTTTCTTTGGCCCGTCCCAAAGGAGAGCAGTAAATATCCGTGATATCTTTCCAGGCCGTTACTCTCTGAGATAATAATTTTGCTTCGCGGATCCCCTTTTCCGTTAAGGAATCGTTCTGATAATCAGGGTCGCCATGTCTGATAAATATGATTCTCATAATAATATCCTCCGTTTATCTTTATAGAATAAATAGTACTTATCCTTATTAAGTTTATCTTTTTTTTATTGGTGTTTCTCTGTTGTTTGTTATATAATAACATAGAATGCAAATAAAGGAAAATAATATATTTATTATATGCACAAGGAGGAGAGAATGTTCGGTACAAGACAAAACAGACCCGAAAGTAATAAAGTCCCGTCGATAAACAAAGGGAAAGCGGCTTTGACCGTAAAGATCGTGGCGGCAGTTTTTGTGATATTACTGATCGCCGGAAATTCCTATTATACGATTCAGGAAGAAGAGCAGGCGGTCGTGTGTACGTTCGGCTCGCCAAAGGCGGTCACAACGCCGGGACTGCACTTCAAGATTCCGTTTATCCAGACCGTTACCAAGGTCAATACGACGATCAAAGGCTTTACCATCGGTTATGCGTTGGAAGGAGAAAACATGACGGCCACGGATGACACGATGATGATTACTTCGGATTACAATTTTATTAACGTTGATTTCTATGCGGCTTACCGCGTTGCTGACCCGGTAAAAGCGCTATACGCTTCCGAGGATCCTGTGGAAATACTGAAAAATATTGCACAGAACTGTATTCGTACGACCATTGGTTCCTATACGGTAGACAGTGTGCTGACGACCGGAAAGAACGAGATACAGGCGAATATCACGCAGATGATCCTGGAGAAATTAGAGGCTTATGATATCGGTATCCAGCTGATCAATATTACGATCCAGGATGCGGAGCCGCCTACAGAAGAAGTAAGCAATGCTTTTAAGGAAGTGGAGACGGCCAAACAGGGTAAAGAGACGGCGCTTAACAATGCTAATAAATACCGTAACGAGCAGATCCCGAACGCCGAGGCGAAGTCCGATGAAATATTGCAAAGCGCCGAAGCGGCGAAACAGGAACGTATCAACGAAGCGAACGGACAGGCAGCCAGATTTAATTCCATGTATGCGGAATATATCAAGTATCCCGAAGTGACAAAGAAAAGAATGTTCTATGAGGCAATGGAAAACATTCTGCCGGACGTAAAGGTAGTGATCGAAAGCTCGGACGGCAGGACAAATACGATATTGCCGTTAGACAGTTTCGTATCGGATGATACAGCTTCCGTAAATAACAACACCGGAAACGGTGCGGACAATGTTTCGGACGATGCTTCGGGTGAGGAGGAGTAGCCATGGCGATAAACGAAAATCAATCAAATGTAGAATACGAAAGATTCAACTCCGACGGAACGAAAAAAGGAGCGGCAAAGAAGAAAAAGCCAAAAGGGTTTCTGATTGTGCTTCTGCTTTTTGCGGTCGTTTTCATCGGGTTTAACAGTATGGTCGTTACGAAAGAAAACCAATATAAGCTGATCAGACAGTTCGGGCGTGTACAGCGTGTTATTTCCACATCCGGACTCAGTTTTAAGATGCCTTTTGTAGAGTCTGTGGATACGATTCCAAACGAACTGCTTTTGTATGATCTGCCGGCATCCGACGTTATTACTTCGGATAAGAAATCGATGATCGTGGACAGTTATGTTTTATGGCAGATCACCGATCCGCTTAAATTTGCACAGACACTGAGCTGTTCCGTTTCCAATGCGGAAAGGCGTATCGATACGATCGTATATAATGCAACCAAAAACACGATCTCTAACATGAAGCAGGACGAAGTCATCATGAGCCGCGACGGTAAAATGACCATTACCGTGGAGCAAAGCGAAAGCGATGTGGTCAATAACGATTTGGAGCTGCCTTCGGAAACAAAGGAGGTCGTTGAGATCACGTCTCTGACAGAAGAGATCATGGAACAGATCAACCATGTGGAAGATCAGTACGGTATTGAGATCGTAACGGTGGAAGTCAAGAAGCTTGATCTGCCGGATGACAATAAACAGGCCGTGTATACCCGTATGATCTCCGAAAGAGAGAATATTGCCGCGCAATATACCGCAGAAGGCGCTTCTCAGGCTAAAATGATTGAAAATACGACGGATAAGGAAGTCGCGATCATGATTTCCAATGCCGAAGCTGAGGCGGAAAAGATCATTGCAGAAGGCGAAGCCGAATATATGAGGATTCTCTCCGATGCCTATTCCGATCCGGAGAAAACGGATTTTTATTCTTTCGTCAGAGCATTGGACGCTTTGAAAGCAAGCATGACCGGCGATAATAAGACGATTATTTTATCGGACGATTCTCCGATTGCACAGATTTTTAACGGACAATATTAAGGTGGAGCAGTTATGGATGTGAATGCTTTTTTTACTAAATTGGATGAATTTTTCGCCGGGAATGAGATTGACAAAGTGGATCCTTTTTTGTGCGCTTCATTGGAACAGGCGAAAGAGGAAGAGGATTACGGGGCTTATATTTCAATCTGCAATGAGATGATCGGATTTTACAGGAGTGTTTCCGAATTCCGGAAAGCTTATGATGCGGCGGAAGACGTCCTTCTTTTAATGGAGGAACTGCAGCTTGACAGGTCGGAGCATTTTGCTACGACGCTGTTAAATGCTGCTACGGCTTATCGTGCGGCGGGCAGCTATAAACAGGCTTATGTATATTATGAACAGGCATTAGGTATCTATGAAGGATTGATCGCACCGGAAGATTATCGGTATGCGGGACTTTTTAACAATATGAGCATCCTGCTTGAAAAGATGGAACGTAATGACGAGGCGATCACATATGCAAAGAAAGCGCTTGCCATTATCGAGAAGCTGGAGCAGGGAGAGATGGAGACTGCTACGACATTGACCAATCTGGCGCTGTTATATTTTAAAGTATCCGCATATGAAGATGCCAGACAGCTTTTGGAGAGGGCGCTTTCCCTGTTTGAAAAAAGCGGGGAAAATACGGATGCGCATTACAGCGGTGCGCTGGCCGGTATCGGTGAAGCGTGGTATCATATGCATGAATATGGTAAGGCGCTGGAAGCATACGAAAAGGCGCTGCAGGAAGTGGAGAAGCATTTTGGTAAAAATATAAGTTATGCCGTTTTGTGTGAGAACTGTGCGGCGGTCTGCCAATGTCTGGGCGATAAGGAAAAGCAGCAGGCATATCTGCAGAGCGCGGCACAGATCAGGGAAGCCGGACGGTAAGGAATGAGGATAAGAGATGCAATGAAAGGACTGGAGCTGTCAGGGAAATATTATGAAGCATACGGCAGGGAAATGCTTGCGCAGTTTCCCGAATTAAAGGATGAATTTGCCGCAGGATTAGTCGGACGGGGGTCGGAATGTTTTGGTTTCGACGATGAAATTTCAAGGGACCATGATTATGGCCCTTCTTTTTGTGTGTGGTTGAGAAAAGAAGTTTACGATCGTTATTTTCACAGCTTACAGGCGGCCTATGATGCCATGCCGCGTGAATTTATGGGGGTTCCGGGCCGGAATGTGGAAGAGACGGGCAGGGGCAGAGTCGGGATCCTGTGTATCGAAGATTTTTATTATGGACTATTGGGAACGGATCAGATTCCGGTCTCTTTAACGGAATGGTTTTCGTTATGTGATGAAAATCTTGCGACAGCGACAAACGGTGCAGTGTTTGAAGACAGGCTCGGTCTTTTTACACGGCTGCGGGAAGGATTTCTGGCCTATTATCCGGAAGATGTCAGGATTAAGAAGATCGCAGCCTGTATGGCCAAAATGTCCAGGGCGGGACAATATAATTATATGAGGGCCATAATGCGGAATGAACGGGTTGCGGCAGAACTGTTTCTGCATGAATTCATAAGGGAAAGCATGTCGCTGGTCTATCTGCTCAACCGGAGGTATGCGCCGTTTATAAAGTGGATGCACAAAGGCATGAGGGATCTGCCGACCTGTTTTGAAATAGGGGATATGATAAATCTGTTTTATCAAGTGGAAAAGCCGGAAGAGAAGCTGCTTATTATCGAGGCAGTCTGCAATGTGATCGTGCAGGAGCTGAATGCACAGGGACTGTCGGATCTGGATGATAATTTTCTGCAGAATCATCTGGCAGCCGTAACGGAGAAGATACAGGATGCAGGGATAAAAAGGATGCAGTTTTTGGAAGGGTAAACCTTGAAACATATGTTCGGTTGTGGTATGATGAAAACGAAAAAAATTTTTTCTATGACAAAAGCGGATATTGGATTGGCTGGCGGGATCGCCGTGGCAGCCCTGCTTCTTCTGTTGTTTATGTATTTGGGTCGGACACAGGGAGAATATGCGCAGGTTTCATGCGATGGCCGGCCGGTATGCCGGATTCCGCTCATGCAGGAGCAGGCAAGATATTATCTGGTCGCACAGGGGAGTCTCATAAAGGAATTTTCCGAACAGGAGTGGAAAGATGCGGCGTGTCAGGAAATGATCAGGACAGAGTATGAGGCATATAATGTGATCTTATGTCAGGAGGGGAGGGTCTGCGTGACGGAGGCGGACTGCCCGGATAAGATCTGTGTACATCATAAACCCGTTTCGGCGGCGGGTGAAAATATTATCTGTCTGCCGCATAAAGTCGTCATAGAAATGATCGGCAGTCAGGAAAGTGAACTGGACGGAGTGGTATATTGATGAAGAAAAAGACTGTCATACTTGGGTTTTTACTGGCAGTGTCCATGGTATTGTCCTATATAGAATCTGCTTTGCCTTTTGCCATAGGAATTCCCGGCGTAAAGCTCGGTCTTCCGAATCTCGCAGTTGTTTTACTGCTTTATACTTTTGGCGGCAGGGAGGCATTTGCGGTCAATATCATGCGGATCGTGCTGACAGGATTTTTATTCGGGAATCTGTCTTCGATACTTTACGCCGCAGCCGGGGCGTTCTGCAGTTTCCTGGCTATGCAGTGTGCAAGGAAGACGGGATTTTTTTCGATCGCGGGCATCAGTATCCTGGGAGGCGTTTTTCACAACATCGGTCAGCTTCTGATCGCCATGTTTGCAGTCGAGACATTTGCGCCGGCATTTTATCTGCCGGTTCTGCTGCTTGCGGGAATCATTACGGGATTTATCATAGGTGCAGTCAGTGCGCGCACTCTGCCATATATAAAGCGTCTGGTAGTCGAATGAACCGGGCAGAAGAAGAGTACAGGGGGAGATCATTATGTATGCCTATCTGAAAGGGACGGTGGAAGAAATTACGGAAGACAATCTGGTACTGGAAGCAGGCCAGATCGGTTATAACATTAAGGTGTCGGCGAGAACACTGCATTCGATAGGCGCCATTGGCAGCTATGTGAAAATATATACCTATACGCTTGTCAGAGAAGACTCCTTTTCGCTATATGGGTTTATGACAAGAGATGATCTGGATATTTTTAAGAAACTGATCACGGTAAACGGCATCGGCCCCAAAGGCGGCCTGGCGATCCTTTCCGTGATGAGTGCGGATGAACTGCGTTTTGCGATCGTTTCGGGAGATGCCAGGGCGATTGCCAAGGCGCCCGGTGTCGGCGCGAAAACGGCAGAACGTGTTATTTTGGACTTACGGGACAAGATTTCTCTGGATGATGTCATATCTTCCGGTGAGAATGCCGGATGTACGGCACTTGACGGAGAGGATATCGGAAACAGCAGAAACGAAGCGATTGAAGCGCTGACGGCACTGGGATATTCCGGATCGGAGGCGCTTAAGGCCGTCAAACAGGTGGAAGTGACGGAATCCATGGATGTGGAAGATATTTTGAAAGCGGCATTAAAGTTTATTTTTTAAAGCGAGGCAGAGATGGCAAACAGAGTGATCGAGACGAATCTCATGGAAGAAGATATCAAAATAGAAGGGTCTTTAAGACCGCAGACACTGTCAGATTATATCGGACAGTCCAAGATCAAGGACAACCTTAAGATCTATATCGAAGCGGCGAAACAGCGGCAGGATTCTTTGGATCATGTACTATTCTACGGGCCTCCCGGTCTTGGGAAGACGACGTTAGCCGGTATTATTGCCAACGAAATGGGCGTCAATATGAAAGTGACCAGCGGACCGGCAATAGAAAAACCCGGAGAGATGGCGGCTATTTTGAATAATCTGCAGGCAGGGGACCTTTTGTTTGTAGACGAGATACACAGACTGAACAGACAGGTGGAGGAAGTTCTTTATCCTGCCATGGAAGATTATGCGATCGATATCATGATCGGGAAAGGCGCCTCGGCTCGTTCCATTCGTCTGGAACTGCCCCATTTTACGTTAGTCGGCGCTACGACGAGGGCGGGACTTTTAAGCGCTCCGTTAAGAGACCGGTTCGGCGTGATCCATCATCTGGAATTTTATTCGGTGGAAGAACTCAAGCTGATCATTCAGCATTCGGCGCAGATCCTGAATGTATCGATCGAAGAAAAGGGCGCGTTAGAGCTGGCCAGAAGGAGCAGAGGGACACCGCGTCTGGCCAACCGGATTTTAAAGAGAGTTCGTGATTTTGCACAGGTGAAATACGATGGCATCATCACGGAGAAGGTTGCCGCTACTGCATTGGATCTGCTTGAAGTAGACAGGATGGGATTAGACCATATTGACAGAAATATTTTACTGACTATGATTGATAAGTTTAAAGGCGGTCCGGTAGGACTTGATACCCTGGCGGCGGCAATCGGTGAAGATGCGGGGACTTTGGAGGATGTTTACGAGCCGTATCTGTTAAAAAGCGGTTTCCTAAACAGGACGCCGAGAGGCCGTGTCGTAACGGATACGGCATATCATCATTTAGGACTTGAAATTCCTTCGTAAGCTATATATAATAGATATTGTATAAAAAGATTTGTGCAGGCGGCATATTTTGTATTTGAAGGGAGAAGTCCAATGTCATCGAAAACGGATACAGAAGTCATTATCGGAGGAAAGGTCTTTACGCTGAGCGGTTATGAGAGTGAAGAATATCTGCAGAAGGTGGCTTCGTATATTAACAATAAGGTAACTGAATATGGTAAGGTAGACAGTTTCAGACGACAGCCGCTTGACACGCAGAATGTACTGATGCAGCTTAATATTGCGGATGATTATTTTAAAGCAAGACAGCAGATCAACCTGCTCGAAGAAGAATTAAAAAGTAAAGAAAAAGAGATGTATGATCTCAAACATGAGCTGATTGCATCTCAGATTAAATTGGAAAATACAGAAAAGAACGTGAAAAACCTTCACCTTGAGGCGAATGAAAATGCCAAGAAAATCGTCCGGTTGGAAACGGAATTGAAGGAATTGAAAAAATGAAACGACGGGCTGTCTTTTTAAGACAGCCTTTTCTGGTATGCCGCTGCAGGTAGCTAAGGCGTACGAAATCGAAAGGAGTTATGGCTGCATTTATGAAAAAAAGGGTGGAGCTGTTGGCGCCGGCAGGCAGTTATCAGGCATTAGTCGGTGCGATCAATGCAGGAGCAGACGCAGTATATCTGGGCGGCGATAAGTTCGGCGCAAGGGCATATGCGGCCAATTTCTCAGCGGAGGAAATCTGTAAAGCGCTTCGTTATGCGCATATTTTCGGAAAAAGAATATATCTTACCGTAAATACACTGATAAAAGAAAAAGAATTTACACAACTGTATGATTATTTGGCGCCTTTTTATGAAGCAGGACTCGATGGGGTCATTATTCAGGATCTGGGAGTGTGGCAGTATATCCGCGAGACTTTTCCCGAAATGGCATTGCATGCCAGTACGCAGATGGCGATAACCGGAGTAAGAGGGGCAGCGCTCATGAAAGAAAACGGCGCGGCGAGGATCGTTCCTGCCAGAGAGCTTTCACTGGAGGAAATTAAGAAAATAAAGAAAGCGACCGGTTTGGAACTGGAGTGCTTTATTCACGGAGCCATGTGTTACTGCTATTCCGGCCAGTGTCTTTTCAGCAGCATATTGGGCGGCAGAAGCGGAAACCGCGGCAGATGTGCGCAGCCATGCAGGCTTCCGTATCAGATTACCAATCCGGCGATCGATCATATATCAAGAGATGCCTATCCGCTCAGTCTAAAGGATCTGTGTACGATAGAAATGCTCCCGGCTTTAATTGATGCGGGAATCGACTCTTTTAAAATAGAAGGCAGAATGAAACGGCCGGAATATGCCGCAGGCGTTACGGCTATGTATAGAAAATATATCGATGCGTATTATCTGTATGGTAAAAAATCCTATTGCGTCAAAAAGAGCGATATGGAAAAACTGGGAAAGCTATATATCAGAAACCGCTTACAGACAGGATATTACGAGCGTACAAACGGCCGGGAGATGATCTCTTACGGTTCGTCCAGTTATATCGAGGTGGATAAAGCGCTTTGTCAGGAGATTGCCGAAACGTATCTGAAAGAAGAAAAGAGATGTCCTGTCGCCGTGAAAGGTATTTTTCATACGGGAGATGCCGCGGCGATACAGATAGAGGGCGGCGGCATCTGTGAAAAAATTTATGGGGAAACGGTACAGCAGGCGCTGAAAAAGCCGATGGACCGGGAAGCAGTGTTAAAACATCTGCGCAAAATGGGAAACACGTATCTGCAGATCGCTTCCGAGGATATTGTACTGGATAACGATGCTTTTATACCGGTTGGACAATTAAATGAACTGCGCAGACAGGCAGTGGAACAGTATGAGAATAAATTAATTGAAAAACATAAGCTGACGGTAAAACGAGAGTTAAATATGCAGGATACCTTGCAAAATGACCCGATTGAGGGCAATGAGACCGTCGGACAGGCCAAAGTGCATGTTTTGGTACAAAGTGAGGAACAATTGACCGCAGCATGCAAATATACATGTGATAGATTGTATATTGACAGTGACTACTATATGTCGGAAATTGACCATATAAGTCGGCGTTTGGAAGGTCATCAGGAAACTGCAATTTATCTTGCACTGCCTTTTGTGGTCAGAGAGCGGGATTTCTTCTATTTCTGCAGGCTCGCTTCCATGTTAAATGGTCCTGTGAAGATAGAGGGGTTCCTTGTGCGGAATCTGGAGTCATTACATTGGGTGCGTTCCTTGGGGGAATGCTATGATATCGTGACTGATACCGGGGTATACTGTTTCAATTCCGAGGCGGTGCATTTTTTGCAAAAATACAGCAGCGAGTGCTATCTGCCCTATGAATTAAACGGCAAAGAGTGCCGTAATGTGATCGCGCAAAGCAGACGGACCGCTAAGGTGGACCGGCCAAAAGAAGAGAGAATCTCCATGGTGGTTTATGGAACGATCCCGATGATGATCTCCGCTAATTGTGTCAGGAAAACGGCGTCTACCTGTCCGAAGAATTCCAGGGAGCATATGATGTATCTGACGGACAGATATCATACGGTATTTCCCGTTTTCTATAATTGTATCCATTGTTATAATGTGATCTATAATTCCGTACCGTATTCACTGCATCAGAAAAAGAAAGAATTCGATAAATTCGGACTTTACGCATACAGACTGGATTTCGTATGGGAATCGGGCGAACAGGTGGAAGAGATTCTTGCATTTTATACGAAAGAAAGCACTGCATTTCCTGCTGCCGAGTATACGGCAGGGCATTATAAGAGGGGCGTAGACTAGTTTTATGGAACTTTATATTACAGAGATTTCCAAGTATTTAATTACATTACTGCTCGCATTATATACATTAGAATGCTTTCTGTGCTTTCGGTTTTCGGATGAAGAGAGAAGGCGCGGTATTTATATCAGACAGAATTTTTTGATGTTTTTTGTACATTTTTCCTGTTTTATGGTCATCTGTTTCCAGACAGGGAAACTGGAGTATCTGTTTTTCTATATTTTTCAGCAGATCCTTCTGTTTGCTACGGTGATGCTTTTTCATATGATCTATCCGAAAGGGAACCGGCTGATCATCAACAATATGTGCATGCTCCTTTCCGTAGGGTTTGTCATTTTGACGCGGCTTTCTTACGAAAAGGCGATCAAACAGTTTTTTATCGTGACGGTGTCGATCGCCATTGGTATGGTGATACCATATTTGATGCAGAAGTTCAAATTTTTAAAAAGTCTTACATGGGTCTATGCGATGGTCGGCGCCTGTGCGCTTGGTATCGTATTGGCGCTCGGTTCGGTAACGCATGGCTCCAAAATTTCGTATTCCATCGGAGGCATTACGTTTCAGCCGTCCGAATTTGTAAAGATCCTGTTTGTTTTTTTCCTTGCGAGCGCGCTGTATGAAGCGAACGACATCCTGCGCGTGACGCTTACGGCGATCGTTGCAGGCATGCATGTGCTGATACTGGTCGCATCCAAAGACCTGGGCAGTGCGCTGATATTTTTTATCGTATATGTTTTTATGGTCTATATTGCTTCGGGCAATGTGCTGTATCTTTTGCTCGGTACGGCAGGAGGCTGCGGCGCTGCGGTGGTTGCCTACCAGTTTTTTACCCATGTGCAGGTGCGCGTGCAGGCATGGAAGGACCCATGGAGCTGTATTGACGATGCGGGATATCAGATCACGCAGTCTTTATTCGCGATAAGCAGCGGCGGCTGGTTCGGACTGGGACTTTTTGAAGGGAACCCGACGTCGATTCCGTTCGTGGAGGCTGATTTTGTGTTTTCGGCTGTGGCAGAAGAACTGGGGATCATTTTTGCCATATGTGTGATCCTGATCAGTATAAGCAGCTTTATTATGTTCATGAATATTTCCATGAAACTGAGAGACAGATTTTATCAGCTGATCGCATTCGGTCTTGGCATTACGTATATTTTTCAGGTTTTTCTAACGATCGGCGGCGGTACGAAATTCGTACCGATGACAGGGATTACCCTGCCGTTTATCAGTTACGGCGGCAGTTCTGTGTTAACGACGCTGATTATGTTTTTTATCATAGAAGGTCTTTATATGATCAGACAGGACGAGGGAGTTAGAAGTGTCAGAAGGAAGAAGGAAAAGGCAGGAAGACAGGGAACTTCTTATGCAAAAGAAGATGCAAAGAGAGCGGCAGAGAGCCAGACAGAAGACGAGTAGGCAGATCCGGATCGTTACCGGCATGTTTGTTGCGCTTTTTTTTGCGATGGTGGGGTATACATGCTATTATGCAATGACCAATAAGCAGGCGATGATCAATAACAGTTATAACAGCAGACAGGAGATGCTGATCACCCAGAACACACGCGGGACGATCTATGCCCACGATGGGCAGGTGCTGGCGCAGACGGTGGTGGATGCGGATGGCAAAGAGACAAGGCAGTATCCGTTTGCCAATATGTTTGCACATGTGGTAGGATATGCTTCTCACGGCCGGTTCGGCGTAGAGGCACAGACGAATTATTATCTGATCCAGTCCAATGTGAAGCTGTCCGATAAAGTAGCGAGCGAAATGTCCGGCGAAAAGTATCCGGGAGACAGCGTTATAACGAATCTGGACGTCCATCTGCAGGAAGTGGCCTATCAGTCGCTTGGCGTTTACAAAGGCGCGATTATTGTAACGGAACCTTCTACCGGCAGGATTCTGGCTATGGTTTCCAAACCGGATTTCGACCCGAATGAGATCGAGAGTATATGGGACGAGCTGCGTGAAGATAAAGACAGCGGCGTGCTGCTGAATCGGGCAACACAGGGATTATACCCGCCCGGATCAACGTTTAAGATCATTACGGCGTTAGAGTATATCAGGGAAAATCCGGACACATACGGGAATTATTCGTATCAGTGCGGGGGCAGGTTTACCAGGGGCGAGGATGTGATCAACTGTTTTCATGGAACGGCGCACGGAAGCGAAAACTTTACGAAGTCGTTTGCCAAGTCCTGTAACGCTTCTTTTGCCAATATCAGTGTTATGTTAGACAGGCCGTCTTATGGGGACACTCTGGAAAAACTTCTTTTTAACTGTGATCTGCCTGTTTCTTTTGCTTATAATAAGAGCAAAGTAATCATGGACGAGACCGTTTCGGATTCCGATGTGATGCAGGCGTCTATCGGGCAGGGAACGGATCAGATCACGCCGCTTCACATGAACATGATAACTGCGGCGATTGCAAATGACGGCATTTTGATGAAGCCGTATCTGATTGACAGGATAGAAAATGATAACGGCAATATTATGAAGCAGTTTTCTCCGGAGCCATACGGCAGCCTGATGTCGCAGGATGAGGCGGAAGCTTTGACGAAACTGATGAGCGAGGTGGTAGAGAGCGGTACGGCCACCAAATTAAAGGGATTGAGTTACACTGCCGCAGGAAAGACCGGGTCTGCGGAATATAACAGCGATAAGAGTGATTCGCATGCATGGTTTACCGGCTTTGCGCCGGTAGAAGACCCGCAGATATGCGTGACGATCATTATTGAAGGAGCCGGGTCCGGCGGCGATTATGCGGTGCCGATTGCCAGGAGAATCTTTAATGCCTGGCTGGAACCGGGAGATGGAGGAAGCGGATCATGATCGAAGCGGTAAGCTGCGGAGGCGTTGTTATTTTTCGCGGCAAAATACTACTTTTATATAAAAAATATCATAATAAGTCGGAGGGCTGGGTACTGCCCAAGGGCACCGTGGAGGCAGGAGAAGAACATAAGGAGACTGCCGTACGGGAAGTCTTTGAAGAATCCGGCGCCAGAGCAAGGATCGTTAAATATATCGGGACGAGCGAATATTCTTTTACCGTACCGGAAGATGTTGTCGAGAAAGAGGTACACTGGTATCTGATGACTGCAGACAGCTATTTTACAAAACCGCAGCGGGAAGAGTATTTTGTGGATTCCGGTTATTATAAATATCATGAAGCGTACCACCTGTTAAAATTTGCGAATGAAAGGCAGATTTTAGAGAAGGCTTACGGTGAATACATGGATCTGAAAAAGAATAACCTTTGGAGCAGTCTGAAATATTAGTTTTGGAAATATTAGTTTCTTTTTTGGGAATAACAGGTTATAATACGAATATATGTTTAAAATAATAAAGGAGGTATTCTGATGAGAGCTTCTTCTATGGATACGCATATGGGTAATATTTCGATCGATCATGAAGTGATTGCGCAGTATGCCGGCAGCGTGGCAATGGAATGCTTCGGTATCGTCGGTATGGCGGGAATGAATGTAAAAGACGGACTGGTAAAACTTCTGAAAAGGGAAAGCATGACGCGCGGCATACAGGTTGTGCTGAAAAATAATAAGCTGATACTGGACTTTCATGTGATCGTTTCTTACGGCGTCAGTATTCTGGCCGTGGCAGATAATTTGATAGACAGTGTAAAATATAAGGTAGAAGAGTTTACCGGTGTGGAAATTGAAAAGATCAACATCTTCGTAGAAGGTGTGAAAGCGATTGACTGAGGGAGGATTTGAGGGTGGCTTCAAATAATATAGATGCCAGGATGTTTGCGAAAATGTTTCTGGCAGGAGCAAAAAATCTGGAAAGTAAAAAAGAATGGATCAATGAGTTAAACGTATTCCCGGTACCGGATGGCGATACCGGAACCAATATGACGCTGACGATCATGTCCGCGGCCAAGGAAGTGGCCGTATTATATGATATGGAAACGATCGATATGCCCTCTTTGTGCAAGGCAATCTCATCCGGTTCCCTGCGCGGTGCGAGAGGAAACTCAGGCGTTATCTTGTCGCAGCTTTTCAGAGGATTTACCAAAGGTGTAAAAGCATATTCGGAGATGACCGTACCGGTGCTTGCGGATGCATTTGAAAAAGCTGTTGAGACGGCTTATAAAGCGGTCATGAAGCCCAAGGAAGGAACGATCTTAACGGTTGCCAAGGGCGGTGCGGAGAAAGCAAGAGAACTGGCTGATGCAGGCGTTGAAGATATCGGTGAATTTTTTGATCAGATCATCCGGCATGCGGACGAAGTGCTGAACATGACGCCGGAACTGCTTCCCGTATTAAAGCAGGCGGGAGTTGTTGACTCGGGTGGTCAAGGGTTGATGCAGGTGTTAAAAGGCGCCTATGACGCTTATCTTGGCAAAGAACTGGATTTTACCGTTTCGGCGGATATGACATCGCATGCGGCTTCCAATATGACCGTTAACATCGATGCACAGGCGAATGCGGATATTAAATTCGGATACTGCACGGAATTTATCATTATGTTAAATAAAGTCTTCAATATCAAAATGGAGATGGATTTTAAAGAATATCTGGAATCGATCGGCGATTCGATCGTAGTCGTGGCGGATGATGACGTGGTCAAGGTGCACGTACATACCAATGACCCCGGACTTGCTATCCAGAAGGCATTAAAGTATGGCGCGCTTTCCAACATGAAGATCGATAATATGCGGCTTGAGCATCAGGAGAAGCTTTTCAGGATGTCCAAAAATAAAGAGGCGGTAAAAGAAGAACCGGTTCAGAAGGCACAAGAGCCGAGAAAGCCTGTCGGCTTTATTGCCGTTTCCGTAGGCGAAGGTATCAATGAGATCTTTACCGGCCTCGGCGTGGACTATATCATCGAAGGCGGACAGACGATGAATCCGAGTACGGAAGATATGCTCAATGCAATAGAAAAAGTCAATGCGGACAATATCTTCATTCTGCCGAATAATAAGAATATTATTCTGGCTGCCAACCAGGCACAGACATTGGTGGAAGACAAAAATATCGTGGTGATCCCCACCAAGACCGTGCCGCAGGGAATTACCGCCGTTATTAATTTCGTTCCTGACTTGTCTGTTGAGGAAAATACACAGACAATGACGGAAGAGATCAAAAACGTAAAGACCGGTCAGGTTACGTATGCAGTCAGGGATACCAATATTGACGATAAAGAAATTAAGCAGGGCGACTTTATGGGTATCGGAGATCAGGGAATCCTCTCTGTGGGAAGCGACATGAAAGATGTGGCGCTGCAGATGATCGATGAAATGATGTCTGAGGAACTGGAACTGATCAGTATTTATTACGGTTCCGATATTGCCGAAGAAGACGCGAAAGTAATCCGTGACGAAGTTGAGAAAAAGTACGGCAGCTGTGACATTGAACTGCAATATGGCGGACAGCCCATTTATTATTATATCGTATCTGCGGAATAGGGTGTTGTATGGACATTACGGCGTTAAAAGGAATCGGGGAAAAGAGTGCCGGCCTGTTTAACAGACTCGGCATAGCGACAACGGAAGAATTGCTGCGTTACTATCCGAAAGACTACGAGCAGTTTCGGGCGCCGTATCTGATCGCGGATGCGCCTGTCGGAGAGCGCACGGCGATCCGCGGGGTCATTACGGGGAATATGACGGTGAAGCATGTGCGGAATCTGAACATTTTGAGCTTCACGGTACAGGATGCCTCCGGCTCGCTGCAGATGACTTATTTTAACATGCCCTATTTAAAAAATTCCCTGAAAAAAGGCACATTTTATGTTTTTTACGGACTGCTTCAAAGGAAGGGAAACCGGCTTGTCATGGAGCAGGCCAAAACCTATAAACCCGAAGAATATGAACTGCTCGCGGATCGTCTCCTGCCCAGGTATATGCTGACGAAAGGTTTAAGCAACAATGCGGTGACCAAGGCGGTCAAACAGGCTTTTGCGAGGCAGGAGGAGACAGCAGATTTTCTGCCGGCATCGTTAATGGAGCGTTACCGCTTTATGGCGAGAAACGATGCTATGTATCAGATGCATTTTCCATCGGACAGGGATATTCTTATGCAGGCCAGAAAAAGGCTTGTTTTTGATGAATTTTTTCTGTTTATCCTGATGCTGCGCAGGCATAGGAGCGACAATAATGCGCTGCCCAATCGTTACAAAATGATAGAGACGGCCGATACCGGGAGGCTGATCGAAGCGCTGCCCTATCAGCTGACAAATGCACAGTTAAAGGTCTGGCATGAGATCATTTCGGATCTCGGCGGCGATACGGCAATGAACAGGCTTATCCAGGGAGACGTGGGTTCCGGTAAAACGATTCTTTCGTTTCTTGCGCTTATCATGTGTTCGGCAAACGGTGCGCAGGGAGCGATGATGGCGCCTACGGAAGTGCTGGCGAAGCAGCATTTTGAAGCGTTTCTGAAACTGAAAAAACAATACGGACTTCGTGTGAATCCCGTCCTGCTTACCGGTTCGACTACGGCTAAGGACAGACGTCTTATCTATGCGCAGATAGAAAGCGGCGAGGCGGATGTTGTGATCGGGACCCATGCGCTGATCCAGGAAAAGGTGAATTACCATAAACTGGCGCTTGTCATTACGGACGAGCAGCACCGGTTCGGTGTCAGGCAGAGAGAAGCGCTTGCAGAGAAAGGATTTGACGCGCATGTGCTCGTTATGAGCGCAACGCCGATTCCCCGTACATTGGCCATTATCCTATACGGCGATCTGCATATTTCCGTCCTTGACGAACTGCCTGCCAAGAGGCTGCCGATCAAAAACTGTGTTGTCGGAACTTCCTACCGGGATACAGCATACCGTTTTATTGAAAAAGAGGTAAATGCGGGCAGGCAGGCTTATGTGATCTGCCCTATGGTCGAGGCGGGTGAAATGGAAGAACTGGAAGACGTTATGTCTTATGCGGACAGATTAAAAGCCATACTGCCGCCTTCCATACAGGTCGCTTCTTTGCATGGAAAAATGAGACCGGCGGAGAAAAACCGGATCATGGAACAGTTTGAGGCGCATCATATCGATGTGCTCGTTTCCACGACGGTAGTTGAAGTGGGCATCAATGTGCCCAATGCGACGGTGATGATGGTGGAAAATGCAGAGCGTTTCGGACTGGCCGGACTGCACCAGCTGCGTGGACGCGTTGGACGCGGAGAACATCAGTCTTACTGCATTTTTATCAGTACGTCCGAAAATAAAGCGACCATGGAGCGTTTGAAAATTCTGAACGAATCCAATGATGGTTTTTACATATCCGCACAGGATCTGAAACTGCGCGGACCGGGAGATCTTTTCGGCATCAGGCAGAGCGGCATGCTGGAATTCGAACTGGGAGATGTTTTTACGGATGCGTCTATTTTGCAGCAGGCCAGTGACGAAGCGGATGAGATTCTTGCAAAGGACCCTGATCTGGAGGCGCCCGGACATTATGCATTAAAAAAGTTTCTGGAAGAAACGGATGCAAGGGCCGTGGATTTCAGAACGATCTAAATTTATGGAGGAATATCATGTCAAAAATTGCAATCGTAACAGACAGTAACAGCGGGATCACACAGGCGCAGGCAAAAGAGATCGGAATTTCCGTTTTGCCGATGCCGTTTATGATCGGTGAGGAAACCTATTATGAAGATATCACACTGACACAGGAGGAATTTTATAAACATCTTTCTGACGGCGCATCCGTTGTTACGAGCCAGCCGACACCGGAGTCGGTCATGAATCTGTGGGACAGTCTGTTAAAAGAATATGATGAGATCGTGCATATTCCGATGTCGAGCGGTCTTAGCGGTTCCTGTCAGAGCGCATTGATGCTGTCTGAGGACTATGAAGGGAAAGTACAGGTAGTCAATAACCAGAGAATTTCCGTTACGCAAAGACAGTCGGTACTTGATGCGCTGGAATTGATAAAGCGCGGTATGAATGCTGCACAGATCAAAGATTTTCTGGAACAGGACAAATTTAATTCCAGCATCTATATTATGCTGGATACTTTGTATTATCTGAAAAAAGGCGGACGTATCACGCCTGCCGCAGCGGCGCTCGGCACGATCTTACGTTTAAAACCCGTATTGCAGATCCAGGGCGATAAGCTGGATGCATTTGCAAAGGCACGTACCGCGTCGCAGGGGAAGACCATGATGATCAATGCGATCCGAAATGATATGAACAACCGTTTCGGAGGCTGCAGTCCCGATAATATCTATCTGTCCATGGCCTATACGTATGACCGCGATGCTGCCGGACAGTTCCGGGCGGAAGTGGAAGAAGCATTTCCCGGATTTGACATCAATATGGATCCGCTTTCCCTGAGCGTATCCTGCCATATCGGGCCCGGTTCTCTTGCCGTGGCGTGTTGTAAAAAGATATAAAATGGACAAAAAAACGAATTCCGCATGTGTTTTCTGACTGAAACAAAGTATGTGCCATACAATTTGTACAAAAACAGCGATGCGAAATTGTGAACTATTAGCATAATTACAAAGAAATTAGGAATAAGAGTTGACTTTTATTGTGCGTGTTGCTATAATCATCATATCAATAGAAAATATTCTTTGGATTGTTACTGTAGAAGCAGGCAAAACCAAATTTTATAAATGAGCCGGAAGGGTTGGTTTATAAGATTTGGTTTTTTATTTATATCTGAATTGTATTTTTTTATTGCCGTTATAATATAATTAATAAATGAGGAACAAAAAAGTGCGTATCGAAAAGGTGATCAACAATAATATTATTTCCGCAAGGGATGATAAAGGTGTAGAGTTGGTTGTCATGGGGAGAGGAATCGGCTTCGACAAGAAACCGGGGAATGAGATTACTGACGGAAAGATTGAGAAGATATTCAGGCTGGATAAGATGGACGACAGAGAGCATTTTAAAGAACTGCTTGCCTCACTGCCTCTTGAATATATAAGACTCTCAACGGATATTATAACTTATGCAAAGGACAGTCTGGAACTGAAATTAAATCAAAATGTTTATCTGACTCTGACCGATCATATCGGCTTTGCACTGAACAGACATCGGGAGGGGATGGATTTCAATAATGTATTATATGATGAGATCCGGCTCTTTTATCCGGTGGAATACTCGATTGGAAGATATGCCCTGGAACTCATTGAAGAAAGAACGGGGTACCGGCTGGCGGAAGATGAAGCGGCTTCGATCGCGCTGCATATTATAAACGGCGAATTGGATAGCGCTATGGGAACCACTTTTTTCATGATCAAGATGATGCGTGAAATGATGGGGATCATTGAAAAAAATATATCTATTCCGGAGGGCCGCAACTATCCGAAGGACAGACTGATATCCGATCTCAAGCAGCTTGCCAACAGACTGGTTTCCGAGAAGCTCATAAGCGGCAGAAGAGATGAAAAGCTGTATCTGTTCGTGGAAGAAAATTATACGGAGGAATACCGGATCATCAACAGTATCAATGATTATATCGGCAAAGAATATAAATGCAGTATGACGGAAGAAGAAAAGATTTATTTAACGCTCAGTATAAAGCGTATAAAAGATATTTATTCAAACTAGGACAGAAAGGAGAGACAGATGAAATTTTTTCAGAATTTATTAGGGAAGGATAACCGCATCGCGATCGCAGCGCCGGTAGCCGGGAAACTGGTAAGCATCAGGGAAGTAAACGATCCTACTTTCGGGGAAGAAATATTGGGAAAAGGAGTTGCCATTATACCGCAGGATAATAAGATCTGTGCACCGGCGGATGGCGTAATCAGCACCGTATTCCCGACCGGGCATGCCGCGGCAATGAAAAGCAGCGATGGTGTAGAGATACTGATCCATGTCGGACTGGATACCGTAAAACTCGATGGAAAACATTTTACGATCCATGCATCCGAAGGACAGGAGGTAAAAAAAGGCGATCTGCTTTTGGAAGCGGATATGGAACAGATCAAAGCAGAAGGGTATGATATCATTACGCCGATCGTTATATGCAATACAGATGAATTTTCCGATTTTAAAATGGCGGAATCCGCAGACGTATCACAGGGAGAAGAAATTCTGACGATACAAAAATAGGGAGCATGCAAAGAGAAAGGTGTGGTTGTTGAATGGAAAAATATACCGGGAAAAGTGTGCTGAGAGGAATTGCCATTGGAAGAATCTACAGGTATGAAAAATCAGATTATCAGGTGGTAAAGACGGAAATCTCCGATGCGGAAGCAGAAAAGGAACGTCTCTTTAATGCAGTGGAGACGGCCAAAAACCAGCTGACGGCATTATATGAAGAGGCATTGGCCAATGTGGGAGAAGACCATGCGATGATCTTTGACGTACACAAAATGCTGTTGGAAGACGAGGATTATCTTGATGCGGCGGCGTCCGTTGTGCTGGAAGGGTATAACGCCGAATATGCAGTGGAAACGGCCGGAAATCAGTTTGCCGAACTGTTTGCATCAATGGATGACGAGTATATGAAAGCAAGAGCGGCCGATATCAAAGATATATCCGCAAGAGTCATCCGGATTCTTGCCGGCATACCGGAAGACGGCATACAGACGGACGAACCGGTGATCGTTGTAGCGGATGATCTGACGCCGAGTGAGACCGTCAAAATGGATAAGAATAAAATCCTTGCCTTTGTAACGGTGCGGGGCTCTGCCAATTCCCATACGGCGATCCTGGCAAGGAGCATGAATCTTCCGGCATTGGTCAATACCAAAATGCAGCTTACGGATGATATCAACGGCAAAATAGGCGTAGTAGATGGTTTTGACGGCGAATTTCTGATAGAACCCGAGCAGGAGATCCTGGATGATAAGATCCTTTTGAAAAATCAGTGGGTGGCTGACCTGGAAGCACTGGAACAATTGAAAGGCAAAGACAATGTGACCGGTGATGGCAGACGGATCGATGTATTTGCCAATATCGGTAAGGTAAATGACGTAGAGGCTGCTTTGGAGGCAGATGCAGGCGGCATCGGACTGTTCCGGAGCGAATTTCTCTATCTGGGAAGGGACAGTTTCCCGACCGAAGAAGAGCAGTTTGCAAGCTATAAGGCTGTGCTTGAGAAAATGGGGGATAAGAAAGTCGTTATCCGTACGCTTGACATCGGCGCAGATAAAAAAGTAGATTATTTTAATCTGGAAGCAGAGGAAAATCCGGCGCTGGGATTTCGGGCGATCAGAATCTGTCTGGACCGGCCGGAAATTTTTATAACGCAGTTACGTGCAATCTACCGGGCGTCCGCTTATGGAAGGGCAGCCATAATGTTTCCTATGGTAGTGTCCACAGCCGAAGTGAAACGTATCAAAGAGATCGTAGAACAGGTGAAAGCAGAGCTTGGCGTGGAAGGATATCCGATGAAAGAAGTGGAACTTGGTATTATGATCGAAACGCCCGCAGCGGCTGTCATTTCGGATGAACTGGCGAAAGAAGTGGACTTTTTCAGTATCGGAACAAATGATCTGACACAGTATACGCTGGCTGTGGACAGACAGAATCAGAAACTGGAGAGCACTTGTGACACGCATCATCCGGCCGTACTCAGGCTGATCGAAATGACAGTGCAGAATGCGCACAAAGCAGGGATATGGGCAGGAATCTGCGGAGAACTGGCTGCAGATACGCTTCTGACGGAAACGTTTGTCAATATGGGAGTGGATGAATTGAGCGTATCCGCATCTTCGGTATTAAAAGTACGTAAGGCAGTGCGGGATATCAATGCATAAAAATATATCTATCAAATATGCCTGATAACGGGCAAAAGCGAAAGGAGAAAACAGGATATGAAAGAATTCCGGTATGTGATCACCGATCCGGTGGGAATCCATGCAAGACCGGCAGGACTGCTGGTAAAACAGGCGGCGGCTGTTAAGAGTAAGGTAACGATCAGCTGTAACGGTAAAAGTGCGGATGCAAAGAAACTGATCATGTTAATGAGTCTTGGCGTTAAGCAGGGCATGGAAGTTACCTGCCAGATAGAAGGTGAAGACGAAGATACGGCATTTGATACGCTGCATAGCTTTTTTACGGAGAATCTATAAGAAAAGAATATACCAGAGAATGTACTTATGATGTTCATGAGCGGATGCTCATAGAATATAGAAGTAAAAATCAGTTCCGTGGCTAGGGCGGAACTTAAAAACCATGATAAGGGGGTAGAGATTTTATGAAGAAATATTTACAGAAACTGGGCAAGTCCCTGATGCTTCCCGTAGCGTGTCTGCCGATCTGCGGTATTTTAATGGGAATCGGGTACGCATGTTGTCCGGCGACGATGCAGGGCGGTGAGATTGTCGGATTTTTGAATAAGTTTGGCTTCTTCCTCGTGAAAGCCGGCGGTGCATTGATCGATAATATGTCGATCCTGTTTGTTATCGGTGTCGGTGTTGGAATGTCAGATGACCATGATGGTACCTCAGGCCTGGCAGCACTTGCTTCATGGCTGATGATCACCAATCTGCTTTCCGTAGGTACGGTGACAACATTGATCCCTTCCGTAGCAGAAAATGCAAGTAAAACACTCGCATTCTCGGCAATTGCCAATCCGTTTATCGGTATTCTTTCCGGTATCATCGGAGCAACCTGCTATAATAAGTTTAAAAATACGAAGCTGCCGGAATGGATGTCATTCTTCAGCGGCAAACGCTGCGTAGCGATTGTTTCAGGTGTTGTTGCGATCCTTGCTTCTGCTGTTTTACTGTTTGTATGGCCTATCGTTTACGGTGCGCTGCTTGCATTAGGAAACGGTATCGTAAGCCTTGGTCCTGTAGGTGCAGGTATTTATGCATTCTTAAACAGACTTTTGATCCCGACAGGTTTACATCATGCGCTGAACAACGTATTCTGGTTTGATACGGTTGGTCTCGGTGATCTGTCCCATTTCTGGGCAGGACATACAAGTGCGGATGTTTCCTGGAGCCTCGGTATGTATATGTCCGGTTTCTTCCCGTGTATGATGTTCGGTATTCCCGGTGCGGCACTTGCTATGGTTCATACGGCTAAGACCGGAAAGAGAAAAGTTGCAATTGGTCTGGTAGCTTCCGCAGCGCTTTGTGCATTTGTCTGTGGTGTTACGGAACCTTTTGAATTCGGATTTATGTTCCTTGCTCCGATTCTGTACGTGATCTATGCTTTATTATATGGTATTTTCACAGTGATCGTATCTGTGATCGGATTCAGAGCAGGTTTCAGTTTCTCGGCAGGAGCAACTGACCTTGTATTCTCGGCACCGTTACCTGCGGCACAGAATACATGGATGATCCTTCCTCTTGGTCTGGCAGCATTTGCTGTATTCTATCTTGTTTTCCGTGTAGCGATCGTAAAACTCGATCTGAAGACACCCGGAAGAGAAGATGATGATGTGGAAGCAGAGAAGAAAGCAGTTCTTTCCAATGATAACTTTACAGAAGTTGCAGCGATCATTCTGGAAGGACTTGGCGGAAAATCCAATGTAACGTCTCTTGACAACTGTATTACAAGACTTCGTATGGAGATCAAGGACTATACACGCGTTGATGAGAAGAAGATCAAATCAGCAGGCGTTGCAGGCGTTATGAGAATAAGCAAAACATCGATTCAGGTTATCGTCGGTACAAAAGTACAGTTCGTAGCTGATGAAATGAAGAAAATGTTATAGGTATTTTAAGGAATTAATATACCGAACCACCTAGCAGAGCGGAGGCCTTCGGGTCTCCGTTTCTTTCCGTAAACACGAGAATGTTCCGCAGAGCGTGGCATTCGTTGCTTTTTATATATCCGAAAAGGAGGAGATTTTATCATGCAGATTATCAGAGCCAAAGATTATGAGGATATGAGCAGAAAGGCTGCCAATATCATATCCGCACAGATCCTTATGAAACCGGACTGTGTACTCGGACTGGCGACCGGCTCGACACCGATAGGCGCTTATGCACAGCTGGTGAAGCGCTGTCAGAAAGGGGATCTGGATTTTTCCAAAATAACGACAGTGAACCTGGATGAGTATAAGGGATTGGACAGAGACAACGAACAGAGTTATTATTATTTTATGAACCAGAACCTGTTTAGCAAAGTCAATATTGATCTGTCCCGTACTTTTTTACCGGATGGAACGGAAAGTGACAGCGATAAAGCGTGCCGCGATTACGATAAGATCATTGAAGAGGCAGGCGGCGCTGATCTGCAGCTTTTAGGACTTGGCCATAACGGGCATATTGGTTTCAATGAACCCGGAGATGAGTTTGTTGCAAAAACACACTGTGTGGATCTGACAGAGTCTACGATAAAAGCCAATCAGAGATTTTTTGCATCGATAGATGAAGTGCCGAAACAGGCTTATACGATGGGAATCCAGACGATCATGCAGGCGAAGAAAATTCTGGTAGTCGTAAGCGGAGCAGATAAAGCGGCGATCGTAAAAGAAGCGTTCTTTGGCAGAATCACTCCTAAGGTACAGGCTTCCGTACTGCAGCTGCATAGAGACGTTATACTGGTAGCGGATGAGGCGGCATTGTCTGAAATTTAAAACTTGAAAAAACGGAATCAGAAAGGAGCGCGATTTGTGTGATTATTAAAAATGCCAGTGTTTATACAGAAGACGGGATTTTTGTAACAAAAGATATTTATATTGAGGGCGATTCTTTTACGGACTGTGTGGAGAAAGTAACGGATAAAAGCGAGATCGATGCGTCGGACTGCTATGCGATACCGGGACTGACAGATGTTCATTTTCATGGTTGTATGGGACATGATTTCTGCGACGGAACAAGAGAGGCCGTCGATGAAATGGCGTTGTATGAGGCGTCTGTAGGGGTAACGAATATCGTGCCGGCAACAATGACGCTTTCGGAAGAAATGCTCCTTATGATCTGTAAGACGGCGAAATCCTATGCGGAGGAAGGTTTTTTGCCTAAAAGGGCACGTTTTTACGGTATCAACATGGAAGGACCTTTTGTCGCTCCGGCCAAAAAGGGCGCACAGAACGGCGAATATATTCATGATCCGGATATTGCCATGTTTGACAGACTGAATGAAGCTTCCGGCGGGCGGGTGAAATTGCTGGCGATAGCGCCTGAGCAAAATGGTGCAATGGAACTGATCGAGAAAAAACATCATGAGACGGTGATCTCCCTGGCACATACCTGTGCGGATTACGATACTGCCATAGAGGCATTTGAAAAGGGCGCAAGTCACGTGACACATTTATATAATGCCATGAATCCCTATACGCACAGGGCTCCGGGACCGATCGGCGCGGCGGCGGATAAGGAAAAGGCCGAAGTTGAACTGATCTGTGATGGCGTGCACATTCATCCGGCTTCTGTCCGGACAACGTTTAAGATTTTCGGTGATGACAGGATCATTTTGATCAGTGACAGCATGCGGGCCACCGGATTGGAAGATGGCGATTATACGCTTGGCGGCCAGGCGGTCAAAGTTACCGGTAATCTGGCTGCGCTTGCGGATGGAACGATTGCCGGTTCTGTAACGAACCTTATGGACTGCCTGCGGACGACAGTGCTCAAAATGGGCATTCCGCTTTCGTCTGCCGTAAAGTGTGCGGCCGTTAATCCTGCGAAATGTGTCGGGATATACGATGAACATGGCAGCATTTCCGCCGGCAAAAAAGCTGATGTGGTGCTTTTGAAAAAGGCAGATCTGTCATCAAAACAGGTTATTATGAACGGGCAGCCTCTATAAGAGGCTGTCCTTTTTCGGTTGAAAAAATAGTAAATATGAAGTATAATATCAGGGCATTATTTTTTTGAAAGGCGGCAATGATAAATGGCTGAAAAGGCAGATTTTGACAAGAAGAACGGCTTGGAGAACATACCGGAGCAGGAACCGCAAAGACAATACTGTTACATAAAACTGGCCGCAGAATATGTAAAAAGACTGGAAGAAGCGCTTGGCCGTAAGCCACTTTGCGCAGTTACGACGTTCGGCTGTCAGATGAATGCCAGAGATTCCGAGAAACTGGCAGGCATTTTATTGCAGATCGGCTATCAGATGACCGATTCGGAAGAAGAGGCGGATTTTGTCATCTATAATACCTGCACGGTCAGAGATAATGCTAACCAGAGAGTATATGGAAGACTTGGGGTCTTAAACAGTCTGAAAAAAAAGAAACCGCATCTTAAGATCGCCCTGTGCGGCTGTATGATGCAGGAAGAATCCGTGGTTGAGAAAATTAAGAAAAGCTATCGTTTCGTGGATCTGATCTTCGGGACACACAATATATATAAATTTGCAGAACTGCTGGTGACGGTATTTGAAAATGCAGAAAGCGGATATGAAACGGCGGATGCGAAACCGGCGGGACATGCCCGTAAGCATAATATGATCATCGATATCTGGCAGGAAACGAACCGGATCATAGAAGATCTGCCGGTAAACAGGAAATATCCCTATAAATCCGGTATCAACATAATGTTCGGCTGCAACAATTTCTGCAGCTATTGCATTGTGCCATACGTCAGAGGACGTGAAAGAAGCAGGGAGCCGAAGGAGATCATTCGGGAGATCGAACGCCTTGCCGCGGATGGGGTAGTTGAAGTAATGCTGCTTGGGCAGAATGTCAATTCATACGGCAGAAATCTGGAACATCCGATTACCTTTGCACAGCTGTTGACCGAAATAGAGAAAATTGAAGGAATTAAAAGGATTCGTTTCATGACCTCCCACCCGAAAGACTTATCGGATGAGCTGATCCGGGTCATGAAGGAATCGAAGAAAATATGCAGGCATCTGCATCTGCCACTGCAGTCGGGTTCCGACAGGATATTACAGGCGATGAACAGAAGATATACGAAAGCACAATATCTTCAGCTTGTTTCCCAAATTAAGGCAGCGATTCCCGATATTGCCATTACGACGGATATTATCGTGGGATTTCCCGGTGAAACGCCGGAAGATGTGGAGGAAACGATCGATGTCATAAGAAAAGCAGGCTATGATAATGCATTCACGTTCATTTATTCCAAGAGGACAGGGACGCCTGCCGCTGCCATGGAAGATCAGGTGCCGGAGGAAATTGTCAGACCCTCCTTTGACAAATTGTTAAAAGTCGTACAGGATACGGCCAAAGAACGTGCGCTTCTGTTAAAAGGACAGGTTATGGAGGCGCTTGTGGAAGAGGTCAACGAACAGGATGCCACGCTTGTTACGGGGCGCCTGTCCAACAACATGCTCGTACATTTTCCGGGGGACAGATCGGATATCGGGAAACTTATGCAGGTTTCTTTGGACGAATGCCACGGTTTTTATTATACAGGACATGTGAGAGAGTAAAATACAGGAAAGATGGTAAGAGAAGATGGCTGAACTGACTCCGATGATGCAGCAATATATGGAAACGAAGAAGGAATACCCGGACTGTATTCTCTTTTATCGTCTCGGTGATTTCTATGAGATGTTTTTTGAAGATGCCCAGACCGCATCCAAAGAACTGGAGATCACGCTTACGGGGAAAAGCTGCGGATTAGAGGAACGCGCGCCTATGTGCGGCGTGCCTTATCATGCGGTGGATGGCTATCTGAATAAACTGGTGTCAAAAGGATATAAAGTAGCGATCTGTGAACAGGTAGAGGACCCTAAAGAAGTAAAGGGACTTGTAAAGCGGGAAGTCATTCGTATTGTTACGCCCGGAACCAATCTCGATATCCAGGCGATCGACGATTCAAGAAACAATTATATTCTCTGTGTTTCTTATTTCCCGGAGACGATCGGTATTTCTGCCGCTGACGTGACGACGGGGGACTACTATCTGACGGAAGTGGAAGACATCAGAAAATTGCAGGATGAGATCAATAAATATGCGCCTTCCGAGATTATCTGTAATGAAGCTTTTCTTGTCAGCGGGTTTGATATCGACGACATCAAAAACCGTCTCGGCGTTACGGTCTACTCGCTTGCCAATCATTATTTTGATGATGATATCTGCAGAAAATGTCTGTTGAAACATTTCCGTGTCACAGCGCTTAAGGGACTTGGCATCGAAGAATTTCCGGCGGGGCTGATTGCGGCCGGTGCATTACTGCAATATCTGCATGAAATGCAGATGACGTCGCTGGAGCATTTTACACATCTGTATCCGTATCTGACAAACAGATATATGCTGCTTGACGGTGCAACAAGAAGAAATCTGGAGTTAATCGAGACCCTGCGTGAAAAGCAGAAAAAAGGTTCGCTGCTTGGCGTGCTTGATAAGACAAAAACGGCTATGGGCGGCAGGCTGCTGCGCAAATATATTGAACAGCCGCTGATCGATCAGGAGGAGATCGAAAAACGACTGGATGCCGTAGAAGAGCTTATGCATAACAGTATGGTGCGGGACGAACTGCGGGAATATTTGAATCCGGTCTATGATATGGAGAGACTTCTTGGGAAAGTCAGCTACCGGACGGCCAATCCGCGTGATTTGATAGCGTTTCGCATGTCGCTTGAAATGCTGCCGTCCATCAAAACGGTACTGCAGGATACCCGAACGGAATTGTTGTCTGAAATCCAGGAAGAGATGGACGATCTGTCGGATCTGTTTCACTTAATAGATGATGCCATTATAGAAGATCCGCCGATCATCGTAAAGGAAGGCGGTCTGATCAAAGATGGTTTTCATGAGCGTATCGACGAACTGCGCCGGGCTAAGACAGAGGGAAAAAACTGGCTTGTCATGCTGGAAAATGAAGATAAAGAGCGGACGGGCATCAAGAATCTGCGGATAAAATACAATAAAGTGTTCGGTTATTATTTTGAGGTAACGAATTCCTATAAAGATCTTGTTCCGGATGATTATATCAGAAAGCAGACGCTTGCCAATGCAGAACGTTATACGACCCCGCGGCTCAAAGAACTTGAAGATACGATCCTGAATGCGGAAGACAAGCTGTATTCGCTGGAATATGACGTTTTTTGTGAGATCAGGGAAAAAATTGCAGGACAGATCGAACGGATACAGAAGACGGCAAGGGCCATTGCCAAACTGGACGTTACGGCATCTTTTTCCTATGTAGCCGAACGGAATCACTATGTCAGGCCGGATCTGAATGAAAAAGGGATCATTAACATAAAGGATGGCAGACATCCGGTCGTGGAGCAGATGATTCCCAACGATATGTTTATTGCCAATGACGCTTATCTGGATAACAACAAACATTGTATCGCCGTTATCACAGGCCCCAATATGGCCGGGAAATCGACCTATATGAGGCAGACGGCGTTAATTGTGCTGCTTGCGCAGATCGGTTCCTTTGTACCGGCCAAAAAGGCGGATATCGGCCTTGTGGACAGGATCTTTACAAGAGTCGGCGCATCGGACGACCTTGCCAGCGGACAGTCTACATTTATGGTGGAGATGAACGAAGTTGCCAATATTTTACGCAATGCGACATCCCGGAGTCTTTTGGTCCTTGACGAAATAGGCCGCGGAACGTCCACTTTCGACGGACTGAGTATTGCATGGGCGGTGATCGAACATATCAGCAACAGGAAGATTCTCGGCGCGAAGACGCTTTTTGCGACACATTATCACGAACTGACGGAATTGGAAGGCAAGATGGACAATGTCAACAATTATTGTATTGCCGTAAAAGAAAAGGGAGATGATATCGTATTCCTGCGAAAGATCATCAAAGGCGGCGCGGATAAGAGTTACGGCATTCAGGTTGCCAAACTGGCCGGCGTACCCGATATGGTCATCGACAGGGCTAAAGAGATCGTCGGACAGTTGAGCGATAATGATATCACACAGAAAGTACAGAGCATAGAGATCAATATTAAGAACGAAAAGGCTAAGCCGGTCAAATATGACGAAGTGGATCTGACACAGATCTCTTTGTTTGACACGGTAAAAGACGAGGATGTTTTAAAAGAGCTTGAAGAGATCGACATTACGAATCTGACGCCTATGGATGCCCTGAATACGCTCTACAGGCTGCAAAACCGGTTGAAGAACCGCTGGCAGGCTTAAACTATGTGAAATCATATGAAAAGGTAACCCGGCAAAGAGGAAGGCATGGTAAATTGCGATGAAGATAAATGTGCTCGATCATCAGACGATCGATAAGATTGCAGCGGGAGAAGTCGTGGAGCGCCCGGCAAGCGTTGTTAAGGAGCTTGTCGAGAATGCGATCGATTCCGGTGCAGATGCTGTTACCGTAGAAATCAAAGAAGGAGGCATTTCGTTTATCCGTGTGACCGATAACGGCGGCGGAATTGAAAAGACAGAAATACGCAATGCATTCTTACGACATGCCACAAGTAAGATTACATCAGCAGAAGACTTGACTGACTTGGTCAGTCTGGGGTTTCGGGGAGAGGCGCTTGCCAGCATATCGGCCGTGTCCATGGTGGAAGCCATCTCCAAAACAGAGGAAGATCTGACCGGTGTTCGCTATGTGATAGAAGGCGGCATGGAGAAAGAATTGGAAGAGATCGGCGCACCGAACGGGACGACGATCATTGTCAGAAATCTTTTTTATAATACGCTGCCGCGTAAAAAGTTTTTGAAACAGCCGCAGACGGAAGGCTCTTATGTGGCAGATCTTATGGAACATCTGGCGTTGTCGCATCCGCAGATATCTTTTCATTTTATTGTTAACGGACAGAACCGGTTCCATACTTCGGGAAACCGGGATCTGAAAGAGATTATTTACCGCATTTACGGCAAAGATATTGCAGGAGCCATAGACGAGATCCATGTACAGAAAGAAGATTTTGCGATCGATGGATTCCTCGGCAGGCCGGTCATCAACCGTTCTAACAGAAATTATGAGCTTTTTTATATCAACGGCAGATTCATTAAAAGCAATCTGCTCAGTAAGGCGTTGGAAGATGGCTATAAGGAATATCTGATGCAGCATAAATTCCCTTTTTGCGTACTGCATCTTACGATCGATACCAAACGGATCGATGTCAATGTTCATCCGACGAAAATGGAAGTGAGGATCGCCGGCGGACAGGAATTTTACGAACGTATGCGGGATATTATCTATGACTGTCTGCATATGCGTGAAATGATACCGGAAATGACGTTTGATAAAGAACAGGGACGCAAAGACACGGGAAGGGACAGAAGCGAAAAAGAATCTGTTCCGGAACCGTTTGAAGTAAGACGCATCAAACAGGAAAAAGAGATGCGTAAAAGACCGGAATCCGGACATGCAAAGGCGGCAGAACCCGCACCGTCAGCAGAACAGTCAGAGAACGTAAATAAGGTACCGGCAGAAGGAAAGCCTGACAGAAATGTGGTGCACGAACCGGCACGTTACGCTGCCGGGGGAAAACAGGCGGCGCCTCTGCAGCAGATGGAACTGTTTGACGATAAACTGCTTTCCGAAAAAGCCAGAGAACATTATGAGATCATCGGGCAGTTGTTTGATACATACTGGCTGATCTCATATCAGAATAAACTGCTGATCATTGACCAGCATGCCGCGCATGAGAAAGTAAAGTTTGAAAGGTTTATGAAACAGTTTCATGCACACAGTATCGTATCCCAGAATTTGAATCCGCCGGTGGTCGTGACGTTAAACGGTAAGGAAAAGGCCTGTCTTTTGCGCAATATGGAGCATTTCCTTGCCTTGGGATTTGTGATAGAGGAGTTTGGCGGAAACGACTATGCGCTGAGCAGCGTGCCTATGGACTTGTACGGTTATCAGGAGGCCGAACTTTTTTATGAGTTGCTGGATGAACTGTCGGAAGAGACGGGAGCGGGAACACCCGATGGCATCCGGATGAAAATCGCCACATCTGCCTGTAAGGCAGCGGTAAAGGGAAATACCCGCATCAGCCATACAGAGGCAGAGGCGCTGATTGATGAACTGCTTTCCCTTGAAAATCCTTATAACTGCCCGCATGGCAGGCCGACGATCATAGCAATGAGTAAATATGAATTGGAGAAAAAGTTTAAAAGAATCGTAACATAACAGTTGGAGATGAATGATGAGCGATAAAAAACCTTTGGTTATTTTAACCGGCCCTACTGCGGCAGGAAAGACGGCGTTATCGATCCGGCTTGCAAAAGAAATAGGCGGCGAGATCATTTCGGCCGATTCCATGCAGGTATATAAGCATATGGACATCGGTTCAGCCAAGATCACGCAGGAGGAAATGGAGGGTGTGGAACATTATCTGATCGATGTTCTGGAACCTTCCGAAGATTTTCATGTTGTGAAGTTCCAGACACTTGCCAAAGAGGCGATGGAGCGCATTTATGCAAAAGGAAAGATTCCGATCATAGCGGGCGGGACGGGGTTCTATATCCAGTCGGTGCTCTATGACATTGATTTTACACAGACGCAGGAGGACATGGACCTTAGGCTGCAGCTGGAGCATTTCGCCAGAACAAACGGCAATGAAGCCTTATTTGAAAGACTGCGGGAGATCGACCCGAAATCCTGCGAGATCTTACATGCCAATAATATCAAGCGTGTCATCAGGGCAATCGAGTTTTACGAAAAAACGGGCAGACGGATTTCGGAGCATAACGAAGAGCAGCATGAGAAAGCCTCTCCTTATTCTTTTGTCTATTTTGTTCTGACGCAGGACCGGGCAAAATTATATGAAAAAATCGATGCAAGGGTAGACAGCATGCTGGAAAAAGGACTCGTTGAAGAGGTCAGGAACCTGAAAAGCATGGGATGCACGAAAGAGCAGGTTTCCATGCAGGGACTGGGATATAAGGAAATTCTGGCATATCTTTCGGGAGAATATACGTTGGAGGAGGCCGTTTATTATATCAAGAGGGATACGAGACATTTTGCCAAAAGACAGCTGACCTGGTTTCGCAGGGAAAAGGATGTGGTATGGCTTTCCAGAGAAGATTTCGAACAGGAAGGGCAGGATGCGCTTATTTTACAGCATATGCTGCAGACTTTGACAGATAAAGGAGTGATTTCACATGGAATGCGTGAAGCAGAGACAAAAACCGCAAGAAGATGGTAAGAAAGGACGGCTTGAGGAACAGTACGGACAGTTCGGTATTTCAAGAGAGGTCTTTTCCTTTGGGAGAGAGATTTTATCATCATTGGAAGAGCGGTTTGAACAGATAGATGAGACGGCGGAATATAATCAGCTGAAGGTCATACAGGCCATGCAGGAATGCCGGGTGGGCGAGGCATGTCTCTATGGTACGACCGGATACGGCTATAACGATCTGGGGAGAGATACGTTAGAGGAGGTTTACGCGCGGGTCTTTCATACGCAGGACGCCCTGGTGCGTCCGCAGATCACATGCGGAACACATGCGCTGGCATTGGCGCTTATGAGCAATCTGCGTCCCGGAGACGAGCTGCTTTCACCCGCAGGCAAACCGTATGATACGTTAGAAGAGGTGATCGGTATCCGGGAATCCAAAGGATCATTGAAAGAATACGGCATTTCCTACAGGCAGGTCGATCTGCTTGCGGATGGAACGTTTGATTATGATTCGATCCGGGAGGCGATCCACGATAAGACAAAGGTGGTTACGATACAGCGTTCTAAGGGATATCAGACAAGACCGACATTTTCGGTGACACAGATCGGCGAATTGATTGCGTTTGTCAAACAGATAAAACCGGACGTGATCTGTATGGTGGATAACTGTTATGGGGAATTTGTAGAGACGATAGAACCCGGAGATGTGGGGGCGGATATGACGGTCGGTTCTTTGATCAAGAATCCGGGCGGCGGTCTTGCACCGATCGGCGGATATATTGCGGGCAGGAAAGAATGCGTGGAGAATGCCGCTTACAGACTGACTTCACCGGGACTTGGAAAAGAAGTCGGCGCTTCTCTCGGCGTCATGTCGTCTTTCTATCAGGGACTTTTTCTGGCGCCGACCGTTACGGCGGGGGCATTAAAAGGAGCGGTCTTTGCGGCGAATATTTATGAAAAGATCGGTTTTCCCGTCATTCCGAATTCTTATGAAAGCCGGCATGACATTATTCAGGCCGTGACATTTGGGAAGCCTGAAGGGGTCATTGCGTTCTGCCAGGGCATCCAGGCCGCTGCGCCCGTAGACAGTTATGTTACGCCGCAGCCGTGGGATATGCCGGGATATGATTCCAAAGTCATTATGGCGGCGGGAGCCTTTGTGTCCGGTTCGTCGATCGAGCTGAGTGCGGATGGACCGATTGCCCCTCCCTATGCGGTCTATTTTCAGGGGGGACTGACATGGCAGCACGCCAAACTGGGTATTTTAAAGTCCTTACAGAACCTGATCGATCAGGGAATCGTTTCAGCGGATTTTCATAGGATCTGAAGAAACCTATGTGCTGTATTATGATTTTCAACATACGAGATTTGGGAAAAATCGGAAATTTTGTATACATGAAAAGGGGATTGTGATACAATATTCAGAGTGGGATTTTATACACATCCCATATGTAGGGTACTTAACCTTATCCTGACCGGAATATGAGGAGAGAATTTGCTGTCGGGAAAGAGGTTGAATGAAATTAGTGAAGTATGAGAACAATGATAGTGGTATGATACAAAATCTTCCATATGAGAAATTTATTTCCTATGGTGCGGAAACACTGACAGATGCCGAATTACTGGCGGTTATTCTGCGTACGGGAACAAGGGAGATGAGCGCCAGGGAGCTTGGCGAAGAGGTGCTTAAAGCAACCGGCCGGTATGGAAACGGACTGCTTGGACTATATCATATCCCGCTGCAGGAGTTAATGGAAGTCAAGGGAATCGGCAGAGTCAAGGCCGTTAAGCTAAAAACATTGGCGGAACTCTGTACCAGAATGGCGCAGACGAAAGCCAAAAGACATCTGTCATTCAAAGAACCGTATTCGGTTGCCGATTATTATATGGAGCGCTTCCGCCATGAGAAAGTGGAGCATATCCTGCTGCTTTTGTTTGATTCGGGAATGCACTTACTGGAGGAACAATTATTATCGACCGGGACGGTCAATACATCTTTGCTTTCTCCAAGAGAAGTTTATATCAGCGCATTTCGGCTGCAGGCAGCGCATATCATGCTGCTGCACAATCATCCGGGCGGCAATCCCGCGCCGAGCAATCACGATATCAGGATCACCGAAAGAGTGGCCGATATCGGACAGACAATCGATGTGACCTTACTGGATCATATTATTATCGGGGATAATAAATATTTCAGCTTTAAGGAAAGCGGACTGATCAGTTAAAAGAAAAGAAACACCTATGTGAAAGGAGTAATTTACCTTGGCAAATAATGCATTTGGAATCGATTTGGGAACGAGCAATATCAAAATATATAACCGCACGGATGACAGCGTTTTCGTGGAAAAGAACATGATCGCGATCGAAAATAAACGGACATTGTTCGCATATGGCAATTCGGCTTTTGAAATGTTTGAAAAAACGCCGGGCAATATTCATATTACCTATCCGCTGAGCAACGGCGTTATTGCAGACATCCAGAATATGGAGACGCTCATCAAATATTTCATGATCGATCTGATGAAAGGGAATATACGTCCGGCAGACTATTATATTGCGGTTCCGTGGGACGTGACGGAAGTGGAAAAACGTGCGTTTAAGGATCTGGTAAAAGAATCCAATGTAAAAGCCAAAAAAGTCATGGTAGTGGATAAAGCGGTTGCAGACGGTTTGGGACTTGGCATCGACGTTAAGAACTCACAGGGCGTTCTTGTTGTGAACGTCGGATTTGATACAACGGAAATTTCGATCCTTTCTCTCGGCGGTATCGTTTTGAGCAAACTTGTGAAAGTCGGCGGCAGGAAATTTGATGAGGCGATAAAGAGTGCGGTAAGACGGGAATACAGTCTGATCATCGGCGGTAAGACCGCGGAAAATGTGAAGATTGCATTGACGGAACTGGAAGCGCAGAAATGCGGCGCCGTTGTATACGGACGAGATATCGTGACCGGCCTGCCGGTGGAAAGAGAAATACCGATCTCTTTGGTAGATGAATGTCTGACAGAACATTTTAATACGATCATCGATAATATAAAAGTGATCTTGGAGCGTACGCCTCCGGAGCTGGCCGCGGATATTTACAGACACGGCGTTTATCTGACCGGCGGCGCATCCCAGGTGAACAAACTGGCGAAACTGATGAGCAAAGGCACGGGACTTAAGGTGAACGTATCCGAACATCCGATCGAGAGCGTTGCGCTGGGAATTGCCAAGATCATCAACGAGGATAATTATAAATCAGTAGCTTATGCGATAGAAGGAATGAGTAAATGAGTCCAATCGTAAAAAGAAAAGGAGAAAAGTTTACTCTGCCGAGTAAATATCTTCTTTTCATTTTAACAATCCTATGTACCGGCATGGTGATGCTTACTTTTCACACGACGATTTTCAGCGGGCCGCTCAGTATGATTGCCGGATATACGGTTGTACCGTTTGAAGAAGGAATCAGCGCTGCCGGCAGTTTTCTGCGCAGCCGTTCGGAAGAACTGGGACAGATCAGGGATCTGATCGCAGAAAATGAGGCTCTGAAAGAAGAAGTTGCCGAACTTACGATAGAAAACACCGGATTGCAGCAGGATCGGTATGAGCTGACCAATCTGCGTGAATTGTATAAATTAGACTCCCAATATGACGAATATGAAAAAATCGGGGCAAGAATCATTGCAAGAGATTCCGGCAACTGGTTTTATTCTTTTGTCATTAACAAAGGTTCCGACGATGGTCTGGCGGTCGATATGAACGTTATGGCAGGGAGCGGTCTGGTGGGCAGGATCGTGGATATCGGTCCGAACTGGGCTAAAGTCAAATCCATTATTGCAGATGATTCCAATGTCAGCGCCATGGTGCTTTCCAGTTCGGATAATATGATCGTCACCGGAGATCTGAAATTATACGCATCCGGCGTGATCTCTTTTGAACAGCTTGTGGACAGTGCGGATGCCGTTGTGGAAGGCGACAAAATCGTAACATCCAATATCAGCGATAAATATCTTCCGGGAATATTGATCGGTTATATCAGTACGATAAACAGAGATTCCAATAACCTGACCAAGTCAGGATACATTACACCGGCGGTGGATTTTGAACATTTAGAAGAGGTATTGGTGATACTGGAACTGAAACAGACCGTTGAAGAATAAGTTTGATGAAAGGGCATGGGACTTGGCTGCATGAAACGCGTGATTGTCACGGCTTTCTTTATTTTCATATGTTTTTTGCTGCAGTGCACCGTTTTCAGAGCGCTCGCTTTCGGCGGTATCGTTCCGAATCTGCTGATCGTGCTGACGGCGTCTTTCGGTTTCATGCGCGGGGAAAAAACCGGTCTTTTAATCGGGTTTTTCAGTGGATTACTGGTAGATATCTTTTTTGGTTCCGTGATCGGGTTTTATGCGCTTTTGTATATGTATATCGGATATGCCAACGGAAAATTCAGCGCCATATTCTATCCTGAGGACATTAAGCTGCCGATCACTTTGATCTTATGCAGTGATTTTGCCTATGGCATCATATGCTATATGATATTGTTTTTACTGCGCGGAAAATTTGATTTTCAATATTATCTTGTGCATATTATCCTGCCCGAAATAGTTTATACGGTCGTCGTGACTTTGTTTTTGTACCCTGTGATCCTGCGGGTGAACCGCAGTTTAGAGCAGAAAGAAAAGAGAGGCGAGAAAAAGTTTGTTTGAAGATCTTTGGGAACATCTGAAAGAAAACGTATTTAATATGGTGACCTCCAGACTGCTCGTTCTCGTTTTGGTCTTACTTGGCCTGGGAAGCTATCTGATCTATACGATATTTCAATTGCAGATCGTAAAAGGAGAAGAATATGCGGATAATTTCCAGTTAAAAATTACGAAAGAAAGAACGATTGCGTCGACGAGAGGTAATATCTATGCGAGCAACGGAGATCTGCTTGCCTATAACGAACTGGCCTATTCCGTTACGATAGAAGACGTGTACGAGTCCGGCCGCGAAAAAAATAAAAATCTGAACAGCACCATTTATCAGCTGATCCAGATGATAGAGAGAAACGGCGACAATATCATCAATGACTTTAATATCGTATTAGACAGCGCAGGCAACTATCAGTTTAATCTGGAGGGTACGCAGCTTCTGCGGTTTCTGGCGGATGTTTACGGACAGGCTTTAATAGACGATCTTAAATTTGAAGAAAGAAGCGCAACGCCGGATGAAGTCATTACCTATCTGTGCGGGACATCCCGCTACGGGATCGGCGCTTATGAAGATGAAGAAGACAGAAACAGCTTTGTAGAGGGACTTGGGTATACCAAAGAAGAAGTCTTAAAGATCATTACGATACGGTATGCCATGAGCGCCAACAGTTATCAGAAATATATTGCGACTACCGTTGCCAACAACGTTTCCGAAGAAACGGTTGCCGTTGTTATGGAGAATGAAGACGTTCTGGACGGGGTAGACATAGCGGAAGGCACGATCCGTAAATATAACGACAGCATTTATTTTGCCCAGATATTGGGATATACGGGAAAAATATCCAATGAAGAGCTAAAGGCGCTGCAGGTAGAAAACCCCGAATATGATCTGAACGATACGGTAGGGAAATCCGGTATTGAAGCGTCTATGGAAACGATCCTGCAGGGGACAAAAGGGTCGGAGGTCGTTTATGTGGATAATGTCGGAAAGGTGATCGAAACGAGCGACAGGGTGGAGCCGGTTGCCGGCAATGATGTCTGGCTGACGATAGATCCGGAACTGCAAAAAGCCGTTTACCACATTCTGGAAGCCAAGATTGCAAGTATCTTACTTGATAAGATCGAGAATATCAAAGAATATACACCGCCGGAAAACGGAAGCAGCGCCAATATCATTATTCCGATCTATGATGTGTATTTTGCCTGTATCGATAACAATGTGATCGATACGAATCATTTTTCCTCCCGCTATGCCGGAGAGACGGAAAGTGCCGTCTGGCAGGCATTTCTGGAAAAGAAGGCACAGATATTCGAAAAACTGGAATCAGAAATGACGACAGACTGTACACCGTACAATGAGCTTTCGAAAGAATATCAGGTATATGAGAGTTTTATCGTTGCCATGCTCTATGATAACAATGTGATCATGCAGGACGAAGTGGATAAAAACGATGAAACCTATATTGCCTGGACGACGGAGGAAGTCATCAGTCTCAATGAATATCTGAATTATGTGATCGCGAAAAACTGGGTGGATGTTTCCAAACTGGATATCGTATCGCAGTATTCCGATTCACAGGAGATTTATTCGAAGATCATCAGCTATATATTTGAAAAACTGGATTCGGATATGGAATTTGGGAAAAAGATTTACCGTTATATGATCAATAATGACGAGCTGACCGGACGGCAGATCTGCTTACTTTTGCTGGAACAGAATATTGTGGATGTGGAAGCGGACGAACTGGATAAATTTGAAAGGGGTCTGACATCTCCGTATCATTTTATGCGAGACAGGATCGAACATCTTGATATTACACCAGCACAGCTTGCTTTAGAGCCGTATTCAGGGTCCATTGTTATTACGGATGTCAATACCGGAGACGTACTTGCGCTTGTATCTTATCCAAGTTATGATAATAACAGAATGGCCAACGGCGTCGATGCGGATTATTTTGCCGAACTGAGAAGGGATCTGTCGCATCCAATGATCAATTATGCGACGCAGCAGAGAATAGCGCCCGGATCTACATTTAAGATGGTATCGGCTACTGCGGGATTGATAGAAGGGGCAGTTGATATAACGGATACGATAACGTGTGTGGGAACTTTTGATAAAATTTCACCGGAACCAAGATGCTGGATCGCATTTAGCGGCGGCGCGCACGGGTCTTTAAATGTTGTAGGCGCTATCCAGCATTCCTGTAACTGGTATTTCTATGAACTTGGTTACAGACTCGGCAGTGTTGGCAGTGCCTATAACAGTGAAGTGGGGTTAAATAAACTCGCCAAATATGCGGATATGTATGGACTTACCGAAACTTCCGGCGTGGAGATAGAAGAATATGAACCGATCATATCCGATCTGGATGCGGTCCGTTCCACGATCGGGCAGGGCACGAACAGTTTCACGACAGTCGGACTTGCGCGATATGTTACCACTGTCGCCAACAGCGGAACATGCTATAATTTAACATTAATAGATAAAATATCGGACCGCAGCGGTGAGAATGTAGAAGAAAATCATGCCGAAGTCCGTAATCAGATTGACATGGACGCTTCCTACTGGGATGCAATTCATCTTGGCATGCGCAGGGTTGTAGAAGGAAAGTCCTATTATTCGAATCTGGACGTAAATGTAGCGGGAAAAACCGGTACGGCTCAGGAGAGCACATCGCATCCCAACCATGCGCTGTTTGTCAGTTACGCCCCCTATGAAGATCCGGAGATCGGCGTTGTCGTCCGTGTGGCCAATGGTTATTCTTCCGATTATGCGGCACAGATCGCAAGAGAAGTTTATAAATATTATTACGGACTTGCCGAAGAAGACGAGATCATTACCGGAACTGCCGGTACATTGGAAGGCGGTTCGATCAACGGCGACTGATAATAAACGGACACAGGAAAAGTATTGACGGAAGTGTCAGGAGAAAGTGAAAAAGGAGTAAATATGAAAAATCCGGTAATCATTAAAAGTTTTCCCAATGGATTGTCTCTTTATCTGGATGAAGAAATGGATTTTAACGGTCTGTTGGATGAGATCGCTTTAAAATTCAAGGAATCAGCGCATTTTTTTAAAGATGCAAGAATGGGTATTTCCTTTGAAGGAAGAAAATTGACAGAAGAAGAGGAAAGACGGATACTGGATGTGATAACATCTAATTCATCCCTGAACATCGTCTGCATTATCGGAAAAGATGATGAGACGAATCAGGATTACATACGGGCCCTGCAGCAGCTTGATTTTCACAGGCAGGAAATGGAAAATGCAGGGCAGTTTTATAAAGGTACGTTAAAAAACGGCCAGATGCTGGAAACGGAAAACAGTATTATCGTGCTTGGAGATGTGTATCCCGGCGCCTGTATCATTTCCGCAAAAGATATCGTGATCCTCGGCGGCTTGTATGGACAGGCTTATGCCGGAGGAAACGGACTCGAAGGCCATTTTGTCGTAGCGCTTGAAATGTCACCGGAGAAATTAAAAATAGGTGAATTCAAATATAAAACATCAGAAAAACAGAGCAAATGGTCGATCAAACCGAAGATTCAGCCTAAGATTGCTTATGTAAAAGACTCCCGCGTGATCATGGATACCATTACCAAAGAATTACTGAATGCCCTGCCCGTATAAAGGCGCAGGATCCTTTTAGAAGCATTCAGGGGACGATAACGATTCATTTTGGAGGATTAAGCATGAGTGAAGTAATTGTCGTCACATCAGGGAAAGGCGGGGTAGGGAAGACCACTACTTCCGCAAACGTTGGTACGGGTCTGGCAGCTATGGGGAAAAAAGTGCTTTTGATCGATACGGATATCGGCCTGCGTAATCTGGATGTCGTTATGGGACTGGAGAGCAGGATCGTCTATAACCTGGTAGATGTGGTGGAAGGCAACTGCCGCATTAAGCAGGCGCTTGTAAGGGACAAGCGGTATCCTACCCTGTTTCTTCTGCCATCGGCGCAGACAAGAGATAAAAGTGCGGTCAATCCCGCGCAGATGGTCAAAATGATAAGTCATTTAAAAGAACAGTTTGATTACATTATTCTGGATTGTCCGGCCGGTATCGAGCAGGGGTTCCAGAATGCCATTGCCGGTGCGGACAGGGCGCTTGTCGTCACGACACCGGAAGTTTCTTCTATCCGGGATGCGGACCGTATCATCGGACTGCTAGAAGCGAATGAAATACAAAAGATCGATCTGATCATCAACAGGATCCGTTATGATATGATCAAACGAGGCGATATGATGTCTTCCGATGATGTGGTCGATATTTTGGCTATCCCGTTACTCGGACTGGTACCGGATGATGAAAACGTAGTCATCGCAACGAATCAGGGCGAGCCTTTGGTGGGAAGCAATACTCTTGCCGGAACGGCCTATCAGAATATCTGTTACAGGGTATGCGGAAAAGAAGTTCCTTTTCCGGATTTTGAAAGAGGCATTTCTTTCTGGACCAGAATAACAGGTATTTTCCATCGGAGTTAGGGGGGTAAGAGGATTGTTTAAAAATATATTGAAACGAAAAAGTTCCAGAGAAATCGCAAAAGACAGATTAAAGATACTCCTGATTTCCGACAGGGTAAACTGTTCGCCGGAAATGATGGAAATGATAAAAAATGATATTGCCAAGGTCATTTCAAAATACATGAAGATCGATACGGAAAGTATGGAGATTCAGATCACCAAGACCGGAAATAAAGGAAGAGCCTTAAAAAATCCTACCCTTTATGCGAATATTCCGATTCTTGATCTGAACAGCATGAAGAATTAGACAACTACGGAAAGGAGCCGCCCATGATAAAGCATTACCGCATCAGAGATTATGATTTTAAGCTGATCCTTTTCGTGGTGGCTCTGACTGTGATCGGAATCTTTGCCATTGGAAGCGCCAAAGAATCCGTGCAGACAAGACAGCTTGCCGGATTTGTATTTGGTTTTTTTGTTATGGTGGTCATCTCCCTTTTTGATTATTCTGTGATTCTCCGGTTTTACTGGATCTTATATATAATCAATATTGTTTTATTGGTTCTTGTGCAGCAAATGGGCGAAACGATCAATAATGCCCAAAGATGGGTCAACATATTCGGTATTCAGTTTCAGCCATCGGAAACGGCGAAGATCCTTTTAATTCTGTTTTTCGCGCAGCTTATCATGAAGCATCAGGAAGAAATGGGATATCTGCGGTTTATCGCGATCTGTGTGGTATTGTTTTCCCTGCCGTTATGGCTGATCTATGAACAGCCCGATCTTTCAACGAGTATTATGGCGGTGATCATATTCTGTGTGATGATGTTCGTAGGAGGGATGAGCTGGAAATATATACTGACCGTGTTTGCGGTCGCCATTCCGGCGTTTATCATCGTGCTGAGCATTATTTTGCAGCCTGAGCAGAAACTGATACCGACCTACCAGCAAAACAGAATCCTGGCATGGCTTTATCCGGAGCAATATGCCAACGCGGAAGCCTATCAGCAGTTAAATTCTCAGATGGCGATCGGCTCCGGACAGCTTTACGGAAAAGGATATAATACGAATGTGATCAGCTCTGTAAAGAACGGAAATTTTATTTCAGAACCGCAGACGGACTTTATTTATGCGGTAATCGGAGAAGAATTTGGCTTTGTCGGAGGCTGTATTGTAATTGTATTATTGATTTTCATCGCGATTGAATGTATTATGGTAGCTAGGAGGGCAAAAGATCTTGCGGGAACGATCATAGCGTCCGCGGTAGGAGCTTTGATCGGATTTCAGGGCATTTTAAATATTGCAGTTGCCACAGGGGCCAGTCCGAATACGGGAATTCCGCTTCCTTTTGTCAGTTACGGACTTACGTCATTAGTAAGTTCTTATATTGGGATAGGGTTTGTTTTGAATGTACGGTTACAATGCAAAAAATGAGACAGAATAACACAACATAATGGGGGCTTGATGAATGAATATTGCGCTGATTGCACATGATGCAAAGAAAAAACTGATGCAGAATTTCTGCATCGCTTATCGGGGGATCTTGAGTAAAAACGAATTGTTTGCAACGGGAACAACAGGAAGATTGATCGAAGAGGTGACAAATCTGACGATTCATAAGCATCTGGCGGGTCACTTGGGCGGAGAGCAGCAGCTTGGCGCGCAGATAGAGCATAATCAGATCGACCTTTGCATTTTCCTGCGGGATCCGCTCAATCCCAAATCACATGAACCGGATGTCAACAATGTCATGCGGCTTTGCGATATGCATAATATTCCGCTTGCAACAAATCTTGCAAGCGCGGAACTGTTGATCAAATCACTTGACAGAGGAGACTTAGAGTGGCGTGAAATGTACAAATAAGATAATCTCTAAAAAAGCGGTATGCGCGCTGTTTATGTCTTTTTGCACGGTACTGACAGGCTGTGGAGCGGACGGATACGATATGCCGTATGACAGCAATTCGCAAGTCAGCAGTTTTCAGCTTGTGCAGATCGACGACAGCCGTACGGCAGAACCGTTTGCGGCGGATCTGTGCGTTGTGTCAGGAGATATTGCAAATGCGGACGTGACGCTTACGGATGTAGGAGCAGCGGCTCTGTTTGATATAAACGGACTCGATACCCTGTATGCGATAAATGCCAATGAACAGGTGAATCCGGCCAGCCTTACCAAGGTGATGACAGCGCTTGTGGCTTTGAAGCATGGTTCGGCAGACCAGATGCTTACAGCTTCCGAGAATGTGGTCATTACAGAATCGGGGGCGCAGTTATGCGGTTTAAAACCGGGAGATTCTATGACATTGGGACAGGCGCTTCATGTTCTGCTGTTATATTCAGCCAATGATGTAGCGGTTATGATCGCGGAAGGTGTCAGCGGCTCCGTAGCTAATTTCGTAGAGCAGATGAACGAAGAGGCAGCGGCGCTTGGCGCGACGAACTGTCATTTTGCCAATCCGAACGGATTGACGGAAGAGGGGCATTATGTTACGGCATATGATCTGTACCTGATCTTTCAGGAGGCGCTGAAATATGATCTGTTTAATGAAATTATTCAGATGCCGACTTACAGCATGACATATACGGGAAGTGATGGGAACGAGAAGACGTTGGAAGTCAACACGACAAATCAGTATATAAACGGCAATCATGATATGCCCGAAAATGTTACGGTTATCGGCGGGAAGACCGGAACGACCAAAGCAGCGGGACATTGTCTGATCCTGCTTGCCAGAAGCAGCAGCGGCAACCCCTATATTTCTGTCATCATGAATTCGGCAACTACGGATGAAATGTATCAGAAAATGACGGATTTATTAAATGCCGTACACTAAATATGGTATAGCGAATAGAATTTATTACAATAAATTTACATTTCCAGTTGTTTTTTTGTGCTTCTTAACTTATAATAAGAGTTAGCAATAATAAGTGTATCGTTAATTTTACTTTAGGAGGGTTTACCATGGTTCAATTGATCGTAGGCAGAAAAGGGAAAGGCAAAACAAAACAGTTATTGGATAAAGTAAATGCAGAAGTAAAAGATATTGCAGGAAATGTCGTTTACCTTGATAAGAGCACAAAGCATATGTTTGAATTGAATAATAAGATCAGGCTGATCAACGTTACTGATTATATGATCAGTAACAGCGACGGATTTCTTGGTTTTATCTGCGGTATTATCTCACAGGATCATGACCTGCAGCAGATGTATTTTGATAGCTTTTTGGATATTGCGTGTCTGAAAGAGGGAGATCTTGATGATGTCGTTGCAAAATTGGAAGCTGTCAGTGAGAAGTTTGGCGTAGATTTTGTATTAAGCGTATCTGTAGACGAACATGAGTTATCGGAAACTGTTAAACCCAAGGTAATTGTGTCTTTATAAAATTGTGTACATAAGTATTTAGAGAATTACATAAAAACCTCGGAAATGTCCGGGGTTTTTCTTGTGCTGACAAAAAAGCAGAAAGGAAGCGGATATTTTGGCAGGTTCGGGAAATAACATAACAAAATACAGACGTCCGATCAATCTGAATATCGGGATGATCATTTTTGCGGTCATTTTTGTTTATATCATCATTTGTGTTTTTATGTATTTCTCGTCGGAGCATGTTGTGGGATATGAAGTAAAAGAGGGGACATTATCAACCAATAATATTTATACGGGGATCGCCCTGCGCACGGAAAAGATCTTCACCTGCTCGGATGCCGGATATACCAATTATTATGCGAGAGAAGGCGAGCGTATTGCCGTTGGCAATCTGGTGTATACGATCGACGAAACGGGGAAATTATCGGATTATATCAAGGCCAGTGAGACCGGGGAAAATTCGCTCTCCAATGAGGATCTAACGGAACTGAAATCAGAAATAGAAGCTTTTGCCAATGGCTTTGACACAAATACTTTTTCCGATATTTACAATTTTAAATACAATGTGCAGGGAACGGTCGTCAAACTGGCCAATTATAATGTACTGCAGAATGCCGATGCATTAAATCAGAACGCCAATACGGCGGTTATTAAATATTTTAGCGCTTTAGACAGCGGTATCGTTCTATATTCTGTAGATGGATTTGAAAATCTGACGCTTCAGGATATGAATATGGAATATTTTGATCAGAAAAATTACGAGAAGACTTATCTGCTCAACAATGAACTTGTTGCAAACGGTGATCCGGTATATAAATTATCTACCAATGAGGACTGGTCTATTGTCATTCCGATAGATGATCAGCTTGTGGAAACGTTTCGGACCAAGAAGCAGAAAGGGGATGTGTATGTTGAGGTCAAATTTTTAAAAAACCAGCGCACATCCTGGGCATTAGTGGATACGTTTACCAATATGGAAGGCGATCATTTCGCTTCTTTGACATTTACCAATTCCATGGTTACATTCTGTACGGACAGATTTATTGATATAGAGCTGCTGTTGGAGGAGGAAACCGGATTAAAGATTCCCAATTCCGCGATTGTGGAAAAAGAGTTCTATATCGTGCCCAAAGAATATGTTACACAGGGCGGGAACAGCGGCCGGCTGGGTGTTTTACTGGAGACATATGATGAAGAAGGAAATACGGCGACCCAGTTTGTGGAAACAACCGTTTATGAGGAAACGGAGACGGAGTATTACCTGGATGATACGGTGCTCCGAAGCGGCAGTTATCTGATCAAGCCGGATTCCACGGAGAAATATGCAGTCAGCAGGATGGGGTCTTTGATCGGCGTTTATAATATCAATAAGGGATATGCAGACTTTAAGCAGATTATCATCTTGGAGAATAACGAAGAATATTCTATTGTAAAGTCCAATACGACTTATGGTCTGAATGTATATGATTATATCGTACTCGATGCAGAGACGGTAGAAGATAATGATTTTATTTATGAGTAATTTGATTCATCTATCATTTTTTGATCGCGAATTTGAGCCGGCACTGACAGCGTTCCGGCTGCAGATATCGCCGGTTGAGAGAAACGGAGGGATGTCATGATCCGGGAAAATATAGAGAAAGTACGCGGAAATATTGCAAAAGCCTGTGAGAAAAGCGGCAGAAAAGCAGAGGATGTAACGCTGATCGCAGTCAGTAAGACCAAACCCGTCTCCATGCTGCAGGAAGCATATGACTGCGGCTGCAGGGACTTTGGAGAGAACAAGGTACAGGAACTTGTTGATAAATGGGAGCAGATGCCTAAAGATATCCGCTGGCATATGATCGGTCATCTGCAACGGAATAAGGTAAAATATATTGTTGATAAAGCATATCTGATTCATAGCGTGGATTCACTGAGACTTGCTGAGGAAATCAGCAAGGAGGCGGTGAAGAAAAATGTTACCGTATCGATTCTGGTCGAGATCAATGTGGCAGGAGAAGAGACAAAATTCGGCACAGGCTGCGATGAAGCCTGCGGTTTGGTGGAAGAAATTGCCAAATTACCAAATCTTTTGATAAAAGGACTCATGACAATAGCACCATATGTAGAAAATCCGGAAGAAAATAGACAATATTTTGAAAAATTACGGCAAATATATGTTGACATAATTCATAAAAACATTGATAATGTTTATATGGAACAACTTTCTATGGGTATGACCGGAGATTATGAAATTGCTGTTGCGGAGGGAGCCACGTATGTCAGAGTCGGAACAGGCATATTTGGCGAGCGTTTTTATGCCGGTTTATAGTGTGAAAAATAAATTTTCACACGCAGGTTTGTGCTTACACATAGCGCGGACTGTGCTTGCATGAAACTTGCAGGTTGAGTAGGAATGGAGGAATTAGCATGAGCGTTATGGATAAATTTTTGAATGCGATGAAACTTAACGATGAAGACGACGATTTCTATGATGACGATTATTATGATGAACCGGATCCGATAAAAAAATCACAGCCTGTTAAAGAAGAGATGATCTTAGAAGAAGAAAAGGCTGTTAAGAAAGTAACACCGAAAGTGACGCCGATGCGGCAGATGCGGAAAATGTCCGATGCAGGCATGGAAGTGTGTGTGATCAAACCGACTACGGTGGAAGACGCCAGAGAGATTACGGAGACATTGTTAGCCAACAGGACGGTCGTACTGAATCTGGAAGGACTGGATGTTGAGATCGCACAGCGGATCATTGATTTTACGTCGGGTTCCTGCTTCGCGATCAGCGGAAATTTACAGAAAATATCTCATTACATATTTATCATCACTCCTGCGAGTGTTGATATTTCCGGTGATTTTCAGGAAATTTTATCCGGCTCTTTCGATGTTCCAATCAATAATGGACTTTAAATTGCAGAAAACTTCCTGTCAGGTTATGTCAGGAAGTTTTTTTATTCCAATAAGGCGGTTACAAGGCGTGCCGCTTTTGTTCTGTATTTTTAACGGGAAGAGGATGAAAGATTATGGCGAACAGATTGACGATCAATTATGAGAAGAAACCCTGCTATGATATTGTTTTTGCGCACGATTTTAGCGGGCTTGTGGAAGAACTGCAGGATTTGCAGATAAAGGAAAAGAAGGTGGCGGTCATTGCGGATACCAATACGGCAGCCTTGTTTGGTGAAGAAGTAAAAGAACTTCTTGCAGGGAATTGCCGGAAGGTCATTCTGCACACGATTCCGGCGGGAGAAGAACATAAGACGTTAGATACCGTAAAGGAGATTTACAAAGTCCTAATTGCAGAAAAATACGACAGAAAAGACCTTTTGCTTGCTTTGGGCGGCGGTGTGGTAGGCGATATTACGGGATATACGGCTGCAACATACCTTCGAGGCATTGATTTCGTACAGATTCCCACGACCCTGCTCGCACAGTCCGACAGCAGCATCGGTGGTAAAACAGGGGTAGATTTTGACGGTTACAAAAATATGGTAGGCGCATTCTATATGCCGAAGCTTGTCTATATGAACATCGGTACTTTAAAAACTCTCGATGAAAGGCAGTTTTATGCAGGCTTTGCAGAAGTGATGAAGCATGGTCTGATCAAAGACGCCGGATTTTATGAATGGCTGTTGGATAACATGTATGAGATCCAGGATAAAGATGTCAGTACGTTGGAAGAAATGGTCATAAGAAGCTGTACGATCAAAAAACTGGTCGTGGAAAAGGATCCGAAGGAACAGGGCGACAGGGCTTTGCTGAATTTCGGACATACAATCGGACACGCTATCGAAAAAGCGAAAAATTTTCAGATGCTGCACGGAGAATGTGTAGCGCTTGGAGCCGTTGCTGCGGCATTTATTTCCTGGAAACATAACTGGCTGTCAATGGAAGAATATTATGAGATCCGTGATATGTTCGTACCGTTTCAGCTGCCGATCAGCATCGATGATATCGATCCGCAGGAAATCCTGGAACTGACGAAATCGGATAAAAAAATGGCATCCGGACAGATACGGTTCGTGCTGCTCAAAAAGGTAGGAAAAGCAGTGATCGATATGACTGTCACCGATGAAGATATTCTGAATGCGGTCAAAGAAATTTATTTCAGTGAAGAGGATGAAAGAGCATAATGCATATGAGTAAACTGAACAATGCGAAAAAACGCAAAAGAAAAGCCCTGTTGTGTGATCTTTTATTTATCATTCTGTTAGTTGCATTTGATCATCTGACCAAATATCTGGCTGTGGCACATTTAAAAGACAAGCAGGCGTTTAAGATCATAAACGGTGTACTGGAACTGAACTATCTGGAAAATAAAGGTGCGGCTTTTGGTATGCTGCAGAATCAGGGCGGTTTTTTTGTCTTCGTAGCGATTATCGTTTTAGGGGTTATCGCCTATATTTTGTATAAAACTCCGAATGATAAGAAATATAATCTTCTGCATATATTACTTTCTTTGATAGCGGCAGGCGCTATCGGCAATATGATCGACAGACTGCGGTTTGATTATGTAGTTGATTTTATTTATATCATTCTGATCAATTTCCCGATCTTTAACGTGGCGGATATGTATGTGTCATTTGCTACGGTGATACTGGTGCTGGCGCTGCTTTTTTATTATAAGGAAAGCGATTTGAGTTTTATCAGCTTTAACCAGAAAAAATACAGGGAATTATAAAAAGATGGAAGAATTTACCTACAGGATTACGCCGGAAGAGGAAGAAGAGCGGATCGACAAGTGGATCAGCAACACATTAAAAGATCTTTCCCGTTCGTATATTCAGAAACTGATCAAAGAGGATATGGTCTTTGTCAATGGCAGGCCGCAGAAGGCCAGCTACCGGGTAAAAGAAGACGACGAGATTCGTTTTCAGATACCGGATGCCGCCGGGCCGGATATTGCCGCCGAAGAGATACCGCTTTCGATCCTTTATGAAGATGCAGACATCCTGATCGTAAACAAGCCCAAGGATATGGTTGTTCATCCCGCTCCCGGACATTACAGCGGGACGCTGGTTAATGCCGTGATGTTTCACTGCAAAGAGAATCTTTCCGGTATAGGGGGCGTTATGCGTCCGGGTATCGTCCATCGCATCGATAAGGATACGACAGGTTCTTTACTCATCTGCAAAAATGATGCGGCGCATCAGGCTATTTCCGGGCAGTTAAAAGAGCATTCCATTACAAGAAAATATCGTGCGATCGTACATGGCAGACTGCAGAAGGATGAAGGCTGTATTGATGCACCGATCGGCAGGGATATTAGAGACCGTAAGAAAATGGCCATCAATGAGAAAAACGGTAAAAAAGCCGTTACCCATTATCAAGTTCTGCAAAGATTTAAGGAATATACGTATATCGAATGCCGGTTAGAGACCGGACGTACACACCAGATCCGTGTACATATGGCATCCATCGGCCATCCGATTCTTGGAGATCCCCTGTATAGCGGCCATAAGACGAAATTTCATCTGGAGGGACAGACCCTGCATGCCATGACGTTAGGCATTATCCACCCGACGAAAGGGACATATCTGGAAACAGAGGCGCCTTTACCGGAATACTTTACCCATCTGCTTGCAGTTCTGGATAGAGAGTAACTATATAAAGGACAGGTATACAAAGAGTAAGCATACTGAGGGTAAGCATACCCTGGTAATTTAGACTGATAAAGTGATAAAATGTATAAACTTTTGATAAAGTTTTTATAAATTTCAGATTGTATTTTATGGATAAATGTGGTAAAATCAATACTGTGCTTCGTTAAAGTGACGGAGTGGACATCTGTAAAACATTTATAATATATCAGTAATACAATATCAATCTGATGTATTATGCATCAATAGGATAAACGATAAACGACAATGCGAAAGGATACTGCATGACAACGAGTGAATATCTGGACAGACTGCTGGTAAAATATGCAGGTACGTTTGATATCTATCAGCCATATGTCATCCATGGCAAAGAGTATCCTGCGTATGGGTATTTTTTTTCACATACGGAGAAGTATGTTCTGGTCAGGTCGGCCAATATGTGGTCTTCCGACTGTTATGAACATATCCTTTTTGTTGAAACGGATGAGGTTACAAAGGATCTGCTCGAAGAAGTCTATGCCATTGTCAAAGACTATATGGAGCCGGTTTTGGTAAGAAAAGGAAATGAACAGCCGGAAGCCAATCATATGTACAGTTATCTGACGGTTGCCATATTATCGGACAGGGCAGTTTTGAGTCCGGTAAAAAGGGCGGTGAAAAGGTTTAAGTTTGACAAGGGATATCAGTTCAGTATGCGCGGATTTGCACAGGCGCATATCATTTGCGCCTCGATGGAAGACGAAAGCGTCTGCGCCAATTATGCGGGCCGCGCTATGAAAAAAGTCTTTCTGCGTGTTTTCCGGGAGATCAAAGAGGGCAAACCGGGATTTGCACAGATCAGGGAAGAGCAGAATATTCGGATACATCAGCAGGAATAGTCCGGTGAATGGGGATGAGGCGGTCTTTTGCAGCAATATATGTGCTTATATAATAGAGAAATCTATTTTATATAAGAAGTTCCATAAAATTAAGGAATAAAAAATTAGGAGGGATTTAGTGTGAACTCAATATTTTTAATTGTAATGGCGATTGTGATCTTTGTCGTAGCATATCTTACATACGGCAGATATCTGGCAAAGGCATGGGGTATTGATCCCAATCGTAAAACACCCGCGCATGAGCTGGAAGATGGTGTTGATTACTGTCCGGCTAAAACACCGGTTCTGATGGGACATCACTTTTCATCCATTGCCGGAGCGGGTCCGATCAACGGTCCTATCCAGGCGGCATTTTTCGGATGGGTTCCGTGCTTCTTATGGATCGTGATCGGCGGTATTTTCTTCGGTGCGGTTCAGGATTTTGGTTCTATTTTCGTATCCATTCGTCATGAGGGTAAATCGCTTGGTGAAGTTATTGAAGATAATATCGGGCATAAGAGCAGAGTGCTCTTTACCGTATTTGCATGGCTTGTTTTGCTGCTCGTTATCGCGGCTTTTGCCGATATCGTAGCCAACTCCTTTACGGGAAGCGCGGCAAACGGCTCTGTTGCAACGGCATCCATGCTGTTTATCGTACTGGCGATCGGATTCGGCTTTGCAGTGTACAGAAAGAATGCATCTATGGTAGTCGCATCTATTGTCGGCGTTATCCTGCTGGCAGGCTGTGTGGCGATCGGTCTGGCATTTCCGATCGAACTGCCGAAGACTTTCTGGATCATCTTTGTATTTGTGTATATTATGATTGCTTCCGTAACACCGGTATGGATCCTCTTACAGCCGAGAGACTATTTAAGTTCTTTCCTGCTTTATTTTATGATGATCGCTGCAGTGATCGGTATTTTCGGAGCACATCCGGCAATCCAGATTCCTGCATTTGTTGATTTCAAGGTTGGTAACAACTATCTGTTCCCGACATTGTTCATTACCATCGCCTGCGGTGCGATCTCCGGTTTCCATTCACTGATTGGTTCCGGTACGACATCCAAGCAGCTTGATAATGAAAAGAATGCGTTGATGGTAGGGTATGGTTCCATGCTGATCGAGTGTGTACTGGCAGTCATTTCCCTGATCGCAGTAGCAACACTGACATCAGATGGACAGTTTGCAGCGGCGGGTTACAGTTCCCCGACGGTCGTATTTGCAACGGCGATCTCCGGTTTCTTTGCACAGCTTGGTCTTTCCGAAGGAGCAGTTTCCGCAACGTATACGATCATTGCTCTTGCAGTGTCCTGTTTCTGTCTGACCTCTCTGGATACCGGTACAAGACTTGGACGTTTCATGTTCCAGGAATTGTTTGCAGGAACGGAAGTCGGTAAGAAGTTAAAACTTGACAATATGTATGTTGCTACGGTAATTACTGCATTATGCGGTTTTGCACTTTGTCTGGCAGGTTATGCAAAAGTATGGCCGCTGTTCGGCGCATGCAACCAGCTCGTTGCAGTACCGGCTTTCCTGGCGATTGGTACTTACCTGAAGAAGCAGGGCAGAAACAATAAGATGCTGTATATTCCGATCATCTTTATGTCATGCGCGACGCTTGTTTCTCTGTGCTTCTCCTTTAAGAACAACCTGGCAGCTTTGATTGCCGGAGGTCTTGACGGTGCGGCAACCTTTACGAATGTGTTACAGGATGTTATCATCGTTCCGATCGTAATTCTCGCAGTTATTCTGCTGATTGACGGCGGCAAGGTTTTATGGGGCAAAGAAAAATAAAAAACGAATGAAGATAAAAATGTAAAATATTGTTTATAAGCATAACAGGCAGTCTGAGGGGATGTCGCAAAATCATCGTTTTAGATGATCAGGCGATACCCTCTCTCTATTTCTACTAAAAAATCCGGCATTTTCCTGTATCAAAGGAACCTGCCGGATTTTTATGGTGATGAATCTGTAATGGGATACATGAAGTCGGTTGCAGCAATCTTCCTGTATGGATTGTTGTGTATGTTGGCATACTGGATTAGGTATTGCAGAAAAAACATAACAGTTATTTAAAATAAACAAATAATTACTTTAATAATTGCCTTTTCTATATAAAATGTATATAATAAAATTATGGATGTTGTTAAATGTTATTTTAGCAATAGATTCATAATCAGCTGCAAAGGTGTAATGTTTCAATGTTTTACAGAACATAAGGAAAGGTAGGGGACAGCGTATGAATACGATTATAACCATCGGCAGACAGTTTGGTTCCGGCGGGCGTGAGATCGGCGAGAAACTGGCGGCGCATTTCGGCATCAAATATTATGATAAGGAGCTGCTTACAAGAGCGGCGAAAGAGAGTGGTTTCTGTGAAGAAATGATGCACAGTCATGATGAGAGACCGACCAATTCTTTTCTCTATAATCTGGTAATGGATACCTATTCTTTTGGCTATAATTCATCTTCTTTTATGGATATGCCGATCAGTCATAAAGTTTTTCTGGCGCAGTTTGATACAATCAAGAAAATTGCGGACGAAGGTCCCTGCGTGATTGTCGGAAGATGTGCCGATTATGCACTCAGCGAGTATCAGAACTGCCTGCATATTTTCATCCATGCGGATGAAAAGACCAAGATCAAAAATATCATGGATAAATATGAGGATATTAAAACCGAACAGAAGGCCAGAGATATGATGATCAAAAAAGACAAACAGCGTCAGAGTTATTATAACTATTATTCCGCGAAAAAGTGGGGACGCTCCGACAGCTACGATCTGTCAATCAACAGCGGTATTTTAGGCGAAGACGGCACCGTAAAGCTTTTGATCCAGTATATTGAAGATTTTGAGTCAAGAGGAGGAAAATAAGCGTCAGAGAAGGAAATGCAAATAAGAAATAAAGAAAGCAGTACAAAGCGAAACCCCTTTTCAGGGGTTTCTTTTTTCACGCAGTCTGACTTTGTCTGCCGCCATGCGGCGTCTTTCGTCTTCCAGCGCGGCATAATGCTTTTTCGTCGTATTGACGTCCTTATGCCCGAGCACGTCGGCCACAAGGTAGATATCGCCTGTTTCCCGGTAGAGGGAGGTGCCGTAAGTGCTTCGCAGCTTGTGGGGCGTGATTTTTTTCAGACTCGTTACGGTAGAAGAGTATTTTTTTACCATATTTTCCACCGCACGGACACTGATCCGGCGGTTCTGCATGGATAAAAACAATGCCTTTTCATGTCCGGATTGGGGAATGGTATGATTCCTTTCCTCTATATAGGACTGCAGGGCCTCTTCGACTTCTTCTCCGAAATATACGATCGCTTCATAGCCGCCTTTACGGCGTATTTTAATACCGTTATTTTTAAAATCGACGTCTTCCAGGTTAAGGCCGACACATTCGGATACACGGATGCCGGTGCCGAGTAAAAGCGTGAGAAGCGCGACATCCCTTGTTCTGGTTACCTGATGGAACCGCTTCTGGGCTTGTGTCAGATTGGCGCCTTCTTCAACCTGATCAAGTAAAACAGCGACTTCGTCAGCATCCAGGCGGACGATCTCCTTTTCATGAAGCTTCGGAAGCGGCACAAGTACGGCGGGGTTTTTCGTGATCATTTCCGCTTCGAAGAAGTAAGAATAAAAGCTGCGTAAAGATGCCAGTTTGCGTTTTTTCCCCCGTTCATCATTGGTGTATATTTTACCATCTTTTTCATAATAGGATAAATATTCGAGGTATTCTTCAATGTCTTCCCTGGCAAGCATGTCCAGAACAGAGAGCGGAAACGCCGTTATTTCCATTTTGGCACATTGCGGGTTGCTGTCGTGCAGATATTCAAAGAACGTCCGGATATCATATGCATAGGCCAGTCTTGTTCTGGCCGAGGTATATTCCGTGATACCTCTGAAAAACTGCCGGCAAAAGGGCGGAAGCGTTTCCAGAACAGCACGCATTTTCTGCACATTGTGAATGTTTTGCTGATCGTGATAGTTTTGGTTGTTGTTTTTGTTGTTTATATTATTATTCATATTATTGGTTTCCAATCTGTCAGATGATTTTGCACCGCCGTAAACATTCGGTCTTTGACGCCGGGCGTCTCTTTGTTGATCTGCCGTAACAGTTCCTTGACATATTCGCGTTTCGTATGTCCATCGGCGGGACAGGGACTTTTCACGACAGGAACCTGATATTTGTTGATAAAACCGATAACGTCTGCTTCCTGCATATAGATGAGCGGGCGGATCACCGTAAGATCCATGCGGTCAAGATACGTAACAGGATGGAAAGAGTGAAATCTTCCTTCATAAATCAAAGAAAGAAGCATCGTTTCCACAACGTCGTCTTTATGATGGGCATAGGCTATTTTATTGCATCCGGCTTCTTTTATGGCGGTATTAAGCGCACCTTTCCGCATTTTGGCACATAACGAACAGGGATTGGATTCTTTTCGGTCCTCAAAGATAATTTTGCCGATATCGGTCCTGACGATGTGATAGGGAACGTCCATTTCCTGACAGAGCTTCGTAATCTCATTAAGATTGAGGTTCTCAAAGCCAAGATCGACGGTAATGGCCTGAAGCGTAAACTGCTTCGGGTAAAAACGGCGCAGTCCGCTTAGGGCATAAAGCAGCGTCAGGCTGTCCTTGCCGCCGGAAATACCGATGGCGATGTTATCGCCAGCCTCTATCATATGATAATCATCGATCGCCTTTCTGGTAACGCTTAAAACCTGTTGTAGTTTCATGTTTATGACAGTCCTTTTTCTTTTCTTTCCTCTATTATACAATAATACATGAAATTATCCAAATCCTGCGTTATTTTTTTCTAAAATCTTTCTGAAAAACAATACAGAATGTCAAAAAAATGGTATACTGAGAATAAGAATTACCATACATTGTGAGGGCATGTCTGATATGAAATTTCATTTTAACAAAAAATACTTTTATTTGGGGTTGTCGGTGGCGCTCGCCATTATGTCCGGAATACTTTTTTATTATATTCTTTTTCACGGTGCTGATCTTTCGGCAGCATTTGATACGTTTGTGACAATCTCCATGCCGATCATCGATGGTCTTGTCCTGGCGTATCTGATGACACCGGTATTGAATGCAGTGGAAGGCCGGCTGGTAAAACCGGTTTACATAAAGTTGAATCTATCGGATACCAAAAAAAACAGGAAGCGAATGCGTATGATTTCCGTGATATTGACTGTTATGGTCATTCTATGGATCGCATACGAATTTTTTGCCTTGATCATACCGGAACTGATCCGCAGCATTCAGAGCATCATTTTCCAGTTTCCTACTTATATCAGCAATTTGAGTGATTGGGCGGCCAGCCTGCTTGAGAATAATCCTGATCTGGAAAGTGTGGCGACACAGATTTTTGAGAAATATTCAACGAGGGTTCTGGATTTTCTCAATACGAGTATTCTGCCGCGTATTAATGAACTGCTCATTACATTATCCTCGGGCGTTATCGGGTTTTTCCGTGCTATGTGGAACTTTGTGATCGGTTTTATCATTTCCATTTATATATTGGGCAGTAAAGAGACATTTGCCGGTCAGGCGAAAAAAACGATGTATGCTTTTTTTGAAACTGCGTCGGCGAACCAGATCATATCGAATTTCCGGTTTATCCATACGACATTCAGCGGTTTTATCAGCGGGAAAATTGTGGATTCCATTATTATAGGTATTATCTGTTTTTTCTGTACGAGCATCATCGGAACGCCTTATGCGATTTTAGTTAGTGTAATCATAGGCGTGACCAATGTAATTCCTTTTTTTGGACCCTGGATCGGCGGTATTCCGAGCGCGCTGCTTATTTTAATGGTAAATCCGACACAGTGCCTGTATTTCATTATTTTGATCCTGATCATCCAGCAGTTCGACGGAAACATTCTGGGACCGAAGATTTTGGGCGATTCCACGGGTCTGTCCGGTTTCTGGGTCATTTTTGCCATTACGATCTTCAGCGGTATGTTCGGTATCCTTGGCATGGTCGTAGGCGTACCGATCTTTGCGGTACTTTATGCAGGATTTAGAGCGCTTGTAAATAAGCAGCTTGCCAGGAAACAGCTTCCTACGGAAACACAACCTTATTTGATGGTCGGAGCGATCACGGAAGACAATTCTTTTACGGAGTATGTACCGGTGAAGAAGAAACGCAAATCCTCCGCAACTAAAGTAAAAAATAACCCGGCGGCGGAACAGGATGAGAAGGAAGAATAAATAAAGGGAAGAGGAGCGGTATAAACAGATGCGTTTTTTAATACAATGTGTTTCAGAAGCAGAGGTAAAGGTAGATTCCGAAAGGATTGGCCATATCCGGAACGGACTTTTGGTGTTAGTCGGTATCAATAAGGATGATACATACGAAATTGCGGACAAAATGATCCATAAGCTGTTAAATCTTCGTATTTTTCAGGATGATGCCGGGAAAACAAATCTGAATCTGGAAGCCGTAAACGGTGGATTGCTGATCGTTTCGCAATTTACCTTATATGCAGACTGCAAGCATGGCAACCGGCCGTCTTTTACCGGCGCCGGCGGACCTGACATGGCCAATGACCTATATGAGTATATCATCGCAAAATGTAAAGAAACCGTTTCTGACGTACAGCATGGGCAATTTGGTGCGGATATGCAGGTTTCGCTTGTCAATGAGGGGCCCTTTACGATCATGCTGGATTCGGAAGAAATTGGATTTGGAGGAAATCATACATGTTTAAAGTGACTGTATTGTTAGCCATATTTATCGTGTTTGTTTATGTATACAGCCTGAGAAAGACAAAAGGCAGAAAAGAAAAAACGAAACGCCTCAATTCCGTACAGGAATTTCATCATACGTATCAGCATTTATCAGGTCTTTCTAAAAAACCAAGTCCGCGGCAGTCGTCCGGTGAATACCAGAAATATGTGACAAAGTATAACAGTTCGGAGGATTATCGGGAAAAACGCTGATACGGAAAGATATACAAAGCAGGTTTTATCGGCAATTTGAGTAATTAGGATGCCCAGTCTGTTTGATCTGCATAGAACTATTCGTTAAACAAGCGTTTCGCGCATAGTTCTATGCAGGACCTGTGTACCCTTCTTATAGATCTTATCCGTTCCATACATTATTTTGTGCTGTTACTGGCCATATACGATATACGGCATGGGCATTTATGATTCTTCTACATTAGATTCCGCTATATTCTATATCAGATTTAGCTATAGTATTAACCGCCAATATATGCATCCGAGTAATAAGGAATGATCAAATGTTCCCCGTAAGTGATCGTATTATTATACAAATGATTGAGTTTTTTCACTTCTTTAATGTATTCGTCTATGGAATCATAATGTTCTTCATCAATATATTCCTGTGCAATGGACCACAATGTATCGTCACTGGCAATGGAAATGCTTTTATAATATTTATAGGAAGTTCTGTCTTCATCACTTTGGGCATTTGATAAAAAGCCGCTTACGCTGATGGAAAAAAACATAACAAGGCAGATGGTCATGACTGTCATAAAAAAATGTCTGCGGATTTCTTTCTGCCGCCGGATCCTGTTTCTTTTGATGCGGTTTTCGCTTTTTGCGTTGCTCATTCGGTATTCCTCCCTGCAGTGTCTAAATATTCGAACAAATGTTACGAACGTTAGTTCTGATTTTCTATATTATATCGAACGTACTTTCGCATGTCAATGCTTTTTCAAGAAAAAATCGAACAAATATTCTGAATATATGTTTGCTTTTTGAGAAAGTGTATGGTAGAATGAATATATATAAAACTGAATTATGATTACTGCAATTTATCTGTCATGGAAACGAATAAAGGAGGACTATATGGGATACGGTAAAATTACACGCAAGCAACAGGAGATTCTTGATTATATTAAAGAAGAAATTTTGACGAAGGGTTATCCGCCGGCTGTCCGGGAGATCTGTGAGGCAGTTCAGTTAAAATCTACTTCTTCCGTGCACTCTCATCTTGAAACATTGGAAAAGAACGGATATATCAGGCGCGATCCGACCAAACCGAGAGCGATAGAGATTTGTGACGACAATTTTCAGATGGTGCGTACAGAGATGGTTTCCCTGCCTGTTATCGGCCGTGTTGCTGCCGGTTCTCCGATCCTTGCGGAAGAAAATATCGAAAGCTACTTCCCTGTTCCGGCTGATATGGTACCATCCGGCGATTCTTTTGTTTTGAAAGTAAAAGGCGATTCCATGATCAATGCAGGGATATACAGCGGCGATCAGATTTTTGTGCATAGCTGTAATACGGCAGCTAACGGCGATACGATCGTGGCATTGATCGATGATTCCGCTACGGTCAAAACTTTTTATAAAGAAGATGGCCATATTCGTCTGCAGCCGGAAAATGACTATATGGATCCCATTATTGTAGATGATTGCCAGATTCTTGGAAAAGTATTCGGTGTTTTTCGTTTATATCGCTAATTTTTCCAGTATACTCACCTTTTTGTAAGGGATAATAATAGTGATGGAAACTGTATGATTCCGATATTGCGTAAGGATATATTGATGAAAAACATTATGATCCTGTAGACGACAGAGAGGTTTATGGTTTCTTTCGATTCTTATGGAAAGGGGAATATCAACATGAATAATAAAGGATTGGATTGTCTCGCCTTGACGATTGCCATTATCGGTGCAATTAACTGGGGACTGATCGGGTTTTTCAGTTTTGACCTGGTAGCCTTTATTTTTGGTAATATGTCATGGCTTTCCAGAATTGTTTATGCATTAGTAGGTATTGCCGGTTTATATATTATCACATTCTATATGTATGCAGGCGGTACTGTCAGAGAGGCACATCAATAAGTATAAAACAGGTATAGAAACAGAGTCAGACTTTAGACAGCCTGACTCTGTTTGCTTCTCTTTATCTTTATTTTTTTAAAGACTCTCCTTCTCTATTATCGTTCCATCACGCCAGATGCGTTCCAGATCATAGAACAGACGGTTTTCTTTATCAAAAACATGAACTATGATATCCTGAAAATCCATTAAGATCCAATTGGCGTTCTGGTAGCCTTCAATATGTTTTTCCGGATGACCGGCTCTGCCGAGAACTTCGGCGACATTGTCCGTCATCGTCTGTATCTGGCTTTTATTGGTGCCGCTTGCGATAATAAAGTAATCTGCGATCGTGGAGATATTACTGATATCAATGATCTTGATCTCTTCCGCTTTTTTATCTTCCAGCGCCTCGATCGCCAGTTTGGCCATTTCTTTTGCGTTCATAGATAGAATCCTTTCTTTCATTTTTATGATCGTGTTCGTTTATAATAATCGTAGGTTTCCTGTGTCATGGAATCGATCTCCCCGCCTGTTGTCAATAAATATGAAAGCGTATCTTCCAGAATTTTAAAAAGGGTCTGATCGAGGTCCTGATATGCCATTTTCCGTATTTGCAGCAGATTAGCGGCATGTTTTCTTCCGGGTTCGATATAGTCTGCAATATAAAGTATTTTCTCCAGTTTACTCATTTCCGGACGGCCTGTTGTATGGTATTTGATGGCATTTAATATATCATCATCGGTAACGCCATATTTTTTGCGGGCAAGAAAACTGCCTGCCTTTGCATGAAGAAGCGCCGCAGGGTTCTGCAGTTCTACTTCCGAAACGGGCAGATCGTTTTTCCGGCAAAGAGAGATCAGTTTGTCCGTGGGAAGACACTTTGCACAGTCATGCAGCAGTCCTGCGGTCATGGCGCTGTCCGTATCTACATTATGCACCATGGCAAGAGATGCAGCGGTATAGGCGACAGACAGCGTATGCTCATATCGTTTGGCATGTAGTTCTTTTTCCATTTTCTTTCTTAATTTTTTAAAATCCGCCATTTCCTGTTTCGACCTCCCATATTACAATATATCAAAATTATGATCCTTTAATCGTGTCAGTTTTCCTCTTTATATAGTTTATGGATGATAATATAGTCGTATACCGTTTCCGGTACAAGGTAGCGGATCGATTTTCCTTCTTTGACAAGTCTGCGTATCATGGAAGAAGAAATCTCGATATGGCTTGTCTGAAGCAGAGAAATTTCGGCTCCGAACCTATGTGTTAAATGCCCGGCCTGTATTTCGAGCTCTGTCATGGACCGCCCGCCGCGTACCGCAGCAAGAACATGGCAGTTTGCAAATACCTGATCGGGATTTTTCCATTTTTCAATCGACCAGAGACTGTCGGCGCCCATAATAAAATAGAAATTTGTGTTTGGATAGTTATCGCGTAAGGTTAAGAGCGTCTCATAAGTATAAGTGGGTCCGGCTTTTTCTATTTCTATCGTAGAAACCGTGAAAAAGGGGTTGTCATCGATTGCAAGTCTTGTCATTTCGGTCCGGATATGTCCGGCTAACACTTCTTTTTCGTTTTTCATGTATGGGATACCGCTTGGCAGAAAAATGACTTCATCCAAACAAAACTGCTCTCTTGCTTTTTCCGCGATGATCAGGTGTCCCATATGGATCGGATTAAAAGTTCCTCCCATAATACCTATATTTCTCAATACAGATCATCCTTTCCCAATATTATGGCGATATGCTATTGGCTCATCCCAATATTATGGCAATATGCTTTTGGTCTTTTCCATATTACGGCAGCGTGATCTTCGGATTTTTCTTATCCGGTTTGTATAATATGATTTTTTTGCCGATTACCTGAACGACCTGAGAATGAGTTCTTTCCGCTATCATTTCGGCTATTTCATGCGGGTCGTCAGCACAGTTTTTTAAAACGGCTATTTTGATCAGTTCCTTGGTATGGAACGTCTCTTCGATCGCTTCGGTAAATTCCGGTGTCAGGCTCGCTTTGCCGACCTGGAACACGGGATTTAAGCTGCTTGCAAGACTTTTTAAATAAGCTCTTTGTTTACTTGTCATGTTAACTCCTGTTCATCTGTCCCTGCGGACAAAATTTTATTTATAATAATCGAAGGAAAGTCCGTACATTCTGACGGTACTGCCCTCTTCTATGCCCAGTTCCTCTAACTGCTTTAAAATACCGTTTTCTTTTAAGAAGTTCTGGAAGAAACGGAAACCCTTTTCCGATTCCAGATTCGTGTAAGAAAGCATTTTTTCTATACGGGGACCTTCTACAACATATTCGTTATTTTCCGCGTCGTAGAAGACTGTAAGCGGCTCGTTTTGAATGCTCAAATGTTCTTCCGGTACATATTCCGGTTCGAATACAAGCGGCGGTTCATCAAGCGCATCCAGACGGTTTTGCACGGCATAGAGAAGCTCGCGGATACCTTTGCCGCTTATGGCGGAAATAGGATACACGGGAATTCCCTGAGGTTCAAATTCTTCGCGGATCAGTTGAACGGGATTTGCTGCAGCATTTTCTTCATCATAGATCATGTCGGTCTTATTGGCGGCAATGATCTGCGGTCTTGCCGCGATATCCGGATTGTAGGCGGCAAGCTCTTTATTGATCGCATAGATATCCGCTATCGGATCCCGGCCCTCTACAGAAGCGGCATCTACAATGTGTATGATGAGTTTCGTTCGTTCGATATGCCGCAGGAATTCATGACCGAGACCTACCCCTTCCGATGCGCCTTCGATCAGGCCCGGAATGTCTGCAATGACAAATCCTTTTGCATCATCCAGGTCCACTACGCCCAGATTGGGATTCAACGTTGTAAAATGGTAGTTGGCAATTTTGGGGCGGGCATTGGATACTTTGGATAAAAAGGTGGATTTGCCGACATTTGGGAATCCTACCAGACCGACGTCCGCTATGACCTTCAGCTCCAGAAGAAGTTCCAGTTCCATGGCAGGCTGTCCGGGCTGTGCATATTTGGGGGCCTGCATCTTGCTGGTGGCATAATGCTGGTTGCCGCTGCCGCCCCTGCCGCCCTTTAATAGGAGTACTTCTTTGTTTTCTCCGGACATGTCCACAATGACCTTGCCGCTCTGCGCTTCTTTGATTACTGTACCGGCCGGGACTTTGATCATGATATCTTCTCCGTTTTTGCCCGCGCAATTGCGTTTTCCGCCTTCTGCACCATTTCCTGCACAATATTTCCTGATATGACGGAAATCCGTCAGTGTATTTAGACCTTCGTCAATCACAAAATAGACGCTGCCGCCGTTGCCGCCGTCACCGCCATCTGGTCCGCCGTTTGGCACATATTTCTCTCTACGGAAAGAAACGTGTCCATCGCCGCCCTTACCGCTTTTTACATAAATTTTCGCTCGATCCGCAAACATAATAGATGCTCCTCCTATAAGGAAAAAAAGGCTTCAAACATATGTTTGAAGCCCGGTTCATTCGCATACTGAAAGAACATTGTTCTCTCAATCTTTTTCGACAGGATATACGGAAGCCTGTTTTTTGTCTCTTCCTTTTCTTTCAAATCTCAGAACACCGTCAACCAATGCGAATAATGTATCGTCTCCGCCGATACCTACATTGATGCCCGGATGAATCTTTGTTCCGCGCTGTCTGTATAAGATATTTCCTGCTTTTACGAATTGTCCGTCAGCTCTTTTTGCACCTAATCTTTTGGATTCGGAATCTCTGCCGTTTTTCGTGGAACCAACACCTTTTTTATGTGCAAAAAATTGCAGGTTCATATTCAACATGATATCTTCACTCCTTTCTCTTCAACTTGCAGAAATTTTGAAACGTGAGTTCAAAATTATATCACTTCTTGTTATATCTTTTTAAATTCCAGTTTGCAATATTTTTTCCCGTATTGTGATGCAATATGAGAAAGTCCAAGTACCAGAGAATCTATCAAAACCAGGGATTTCTCCTGCAGGGATGTCTGAAATTCGCATTTGATCAGTCCCTTTTCCTCATCGGTCGTAACCAGAAGAGCCTCTTTTGTGATCTCTTCCAACGAGTTAATGGTATTGATGACCAGAACGGAAACGGCGGCACAGACGATATCTCTGCCATGATCGTCGAATCCGGCATGTCCGCTGCATATAAAGTCCTTATATTCTCCTGACTTTGTTTGATGAAATGTTACAGTGATCATCCCACACCCTTAAGCATTGATCTTATCAATTTTTACCTGAGTGTATGCTTGTCTGTGACCGTTTTTCTTATGATAGCCGGATTTTCTTTTATATTTGTAAACAATAACTTTACGGCCGCGTCCCTGATCCATAACGGTTCCGGATACGGTTGCATTCGCAACGTCGCCTGCTACTTTCAGCTCTTTATCGCTTACAGCTATCACCTGGTCAAATGTAACAGCAGCTCCTACTTCGGCATCCAGTTTTTCAACTTTGATTACATCGCCTTCGGATACTTTGTACTGTTTTCCGCCTGTTGCAATAATCGCGTACATATGGCACCTCCTTCGCATGAACAAATGTTCATCTTACTCGCCAGTTTCGGTGATGCCGGAAACCTTACTTTGTAAAGTAATTTGGGCATACTTATACCTCACTGTGCGGCATACTCAAATATTTTATACTTTTTATCCCTGTTTGTCAATATCAGGGCAGAAATTTTTGGAAAAAATATGCGGCTATCTGTGCACGTGAACTGAATTCTTCCGTTTCAAGGAGCTCCTTTACTTCCTCTTTGGTATAGAACTTCGCCTCAATCTGTTCATTTTCGGATGTATGGTCTTCGAAACTGCCTTCTGCTTCCACAAAGGCAATCTGTGTTTTAACATCCGAAAAAGCGACTGCGGCAAAGGAAGGTTTTAGGATCTGCAGAATTTTTTTGACCTGCAGTCCGGTCTCTTCGTACAGTTCTCTTTGAATACACTCTTCTACAGACTCGCCGTCTTCGATCATGCCGGCGCACAGATTATAAACATAATGGTTCACGCCCATCCGGAATTCGCGTAAAAGAAGCATTTTGTCCTCATAATAGGCTACGATGGAAACGCCGCTGACTGTATTTCCAAGAGCATCTTTATCTGGAATCTCATGTCTGCTGACAATTTCGTATATTTTTTCGTTGCCTTTTTTATTCAGATAAGTCAGTTCATAATTTTTCAGATATTTTCCGTCTTTTACTTTTTTTAACTGCAATAATTTCATACTCAGGATTTTCCTTTCTGCGGTTTTTTCATCTGTTCTGCAAAGGACTTATTTCTCTTCTGCCGTGTAAGCTCCATAAGTCCGAGTCCCGTAATATCCACGACATAAGCCGGGACGGGATCTTTTTTTAACAGCGTTTTCATATATTCCATTAACTGCCCGGTATGTTCTTTTCGTTTCATATTGATGAAGTCTATCAGGATCATGCCGGAAAGATTTCTGGCCCGCAAGGCTTCTGCAATCGCTTCCGCGGCTTCCAGATTGATTTTTAAGTAAGTCGCTTCCTGCTCTTTGCGGGACTCATATTTTCCGGTATTGACGTCTATGGACACTAATGCTTCCGTCTGTTCGATAATAAGATAGGCGCCGGATTTTAACCAGACTTTTTTGTCCGTCAGTTCACGAATCCTTGTTTCTATGGAATAGAGTTTATATAACGGCAGTTTTTCATCCTCATAAAAGCGTACCAAAGAGTCCGTCTTTGCATCGGCGGCAAGGAGCTCGTAGATTTCCTTTTCATCTGTAATGATCTCGTCATATTCGGAGAGGTAACAGTTTTTGACAAAAGAAAGGCAGGAGGATTCATTTTGGTAGAGGCAGCTGAAACAGGTTCTTTTATCTCCCGTTTGCAGAATGTGCTCTAAATGGGAGGCCAGTTTCTGCGCTTCTGAGGTTACGACCGATATGTCCGTGACGATTCCGGCATTGGTGCGGATTGTTACGTTAAAATGTCGGGCAATCTCCTGAAGCGGCAGGGTGTTTTTGAATAAGTGTTTGTATTTGGTCCCGAGTTTGGCAGAAATCTTTATGTTACGGCCCGGATCAGAATCTGTGTTGTCCTGCGTTTGGGTTATGGGAGATATGACCGTATAGGCGCCTGCCAGGGAAAGTCTGGCAGAAACACCTGCCAGCTTGGTTTTAATAGGCTCTTTCACAAGCTGCACAAGCAATTCGTCACCGGTTTTTAATGTGCCGTCAGCACATCTGTTTGTGATAATGGCGTCTTTTGCTTCCGCAAGCGGCAGGAATGTCAGCACTCCTTTGGAAATCTCTACGAAAGCAGCGCCGATATTCGGGGCGGTGTTTTGTACTTTTCCTATATAAATATTGCCTATGGCGGAAGCAATCCTTTCTTTTTGCAGATCTTTTGTAAGCGCATCCGTTAAGTCATCCGCCTGAATGGAAAGGATGTGATTCCGGCAGAGCAGGATGGAAAACAGTTTATCATATAATTTTAAGATCAGAATCTTTCCTTTTTCATGATCGAGCATGATGTCCTCCCTAAGTGACGACAAACTATGTATGACAGGCTTTACATGGCGGCATCCTGTCCTACGTCTTCTAACGGAATAAAGGCATCTTCCGCACTGGTATAGGTCTCCAGTCTGGTGATCCGGTAAGCCTGCAAAGTAAAGGGAATCTTGCAGAAATCGCAAAGCGCGTTTAACACCATGGACGGTTTGATATTGCCGCTGCTGCTTGCGTTGACAAGCATGTAAATGGCAGTGGTTTTAAGGGCGGCGTCTTCTCCTCCCATGAACGGACTGGGCGTTTCTTTTAGCGACAGTTCATAAATGGCCGGTTTTAGATCCAGCTCGATGGTGCTTTTTTTGGTTTGTTTCGTTACCGGAATCTGTTCCTGCGCACAAAATGCTTCCAGTTTCTGCGCTAAATTTTCTACGGCAAACAAATCGGCAGTCTCAGTACCGCTGATTTGATCAAGGCAGTTTTTACTGCCGGAAATCTGATATCCTGCCGCCGCTACGCTTGCCATAGCATTTTTGACCGTATCGGGAAGCACTTTTACCGACAGGATCTCCATGCCATCGACCATAACCCGGCCAAGCGCCTGTTTCATAAGCTCCGTGGAGGTATAAGAATTTACTTCAATATCCAGATATTCTCCTGCGCTTTCAATACCGACGCCAAGAGGCGCGGCAAAGGACATGATCTGGTGCGGACTGAAGCCTTCCGAATATTTAATGTCGATATCGGCCCGGCGGATCGCCTTTTGGAAAAAACGCATAGTATCCAGATGACCGATAAATTTCATAGTACCGTATTTTGCAAATTTGATCCGAATTTTCATATCAATAACCGTGCCTTTCTGTCAGTTTGTGGGGAGTGTCCCTTTTTCCGGACCTGTAACGGCGGTGTCCCGTTCCTGCGTACAGATACCCCCTCCGAAGCGGTTTGCGCCGCATCCCTGGCACTGGGCGCGGCAGTTTAGCGATGTGTCTTCCGACTGCGCTTTTTTCCACTCACGCAGAAGAAATTCTTTCGTGACGCCGCAGTCTAAAAAATCCCAAGGGAAAATTTCGTCATCTTTTCTCTCGCGTACCGTATAAAAATCGGGATCAACGGCACAGTTTTCAAAACCGGACATCCAAATATCATAGTGAAAACATTCGCTCCAGGAATCGAACATGCAGCCGTTTTGATAGGCATATAAAATCACATTTGCAAGTTTTCTGTCACCTCTTGCAAGAATTCCTTCCAGTACGCTGACGTCTGCTTCATGCCAATTGTACTTGATGCTCTTCTGATTGAGCTGTTCCATGATGCCTTTTCTGGTCTGGTATGCTTTTTCAATAAATTCTTCTTTCGTGCACATTTTCGCCCACTGAAACGGCGTAAAAGGCTTGGGAATAAAGAAAGATGTACTTGTCACGATCTGTACTCTGCCGTTTATACGCTTGTCCTTTGGCACAATTTCGTAAAAGAGCGCGGCAATCTTATTTGACAGATCACCGATGCCCCGAATGTCCTCTTCATTTTCCGTCGGAAGGCCGAGCATAAAATATAATTTGACACGGGTCCATCCGCCCTCAAATGCAAGCGCTGCGCCGTTTAAAATGACTTCCTCGGTCAATCCCTTGTTTATGACATTTCTAAGCCTCTGACTGCCTGCTTCGGGCGCAAAAGTAAGGCTGCTCTTCTTCACATCCTGTACCTTACTCATAACGTCTAAAGAGAATGCGTCGATACGAAGAGAGGGAAGCGAAATATTGATATGTTTTTCCTTACATTCCTGCAATAGGAACTGGAGCAGTTCATCGAGTGCGGAATAATCACTGGAACTTAAGGAACTGAGTGAAATTTCTTCATGGCCTGTATTTCTCAGCATTTCCAACGCATATTGCTTTAATACCGAAACGTCGCGTTCTCTGACCGGACGGTATAGCTGTCCTGCCTGACAGAACCGACAGCCTCTGATACAGCCGCGCTGTATCTCCAGTACGGCGCGGTCTTGTGTGACCTGAATAAAAGGGACGACAGGCTTTGTCGGATAATAGGTGTCCGATACATCCATGACGATCTCTTTCAATATCGTATCGGGCGCTTTGTCATACCGTTTTTTTCGTCCTTTGATCGTGCCATCGGGGTTATATTCCTCTTCATAAAAAGAAGGAACATAGATACCCGGAAGTTCGGATGCTTTTTGCAGGAAATCCAGACGGCTCCCGCCGGCCTTTTTGTTTTCTTTATAAATATCCAGAAGTCTGCGGTACTGGGTTTCTCCTTCGCCGATGTAGAAAAGGTCGAAAAAGTCCGCAATCGGTTCCGGATTATAACTGCAGGGGCCGCCGCCGATCACGATCGGGTCGCATTCCCGGCGTTTTGCTGCCTGCAGCGGAATCTGCGAAAGATCCAGTATCTGCAGTATATTGGTATAACACATCTCATATTGAAGCGTTATACCAAGAAAATCCATATTTTTTACAGGCTGCTGTGATTCGAGGGCGAACAGGGGAATCTTTTTTTCCCGCAGGATGGCATCCAGATCCAGCCAGGGAGAATATACCCGTTCGCACCATACATCATCCCAGGAATTCAACATACTGTATAGGATCTGGATGCCAAGGTGTGACATACCGATCTCATAAATATCGGGAAAACACATGCAGAAGCGGACATCCACCTTCCCGGCGTCTTTCATAACGGAATTGACTTCGTTTCCGATATAACGGGCCGGTTTTTCCACCTGCATCAATATTTCATCTGACAGTGCTAAATTTTTTACCATATTTGTGTAATTCCTTCTGTAATGTCGCTTAATTGTGTATCCGCGTCGTATATTTGAAAGTAATCGTTGGAGATCATTCCGTAAATGTCGCTCATGGAATAACCAAAGATCTTATACTGTCCTGCGTCGCATAACAAAAATCCGATAAACAAAAAGATGGCTGCGGCCATGCGGAGTTTAAAGGTGCCTGAAGAAGGCGGTATCTGATCCGGCGCATTTTCGTCCTGACGCAGATATTCCTCTTTCCACGGCGGTTCTCCTTTTGACCAAAGCGGCGGCATGGAATCCGTACCATAGAGGATTTTTTCCCGCTGCCTGATCTTCATTCGGTTATCCATATTTTCTTCCCGTATATATTGTGCGAGCTGCATCTTCTTTTCAACCGGCACCTGTTTTCTGTTGTTTTGGTTTCCGCTTCCTGAACTTAGCGTTTCTTTGTTCATCTGCATTCCAACCTGTATGTCTTTTTAAAACCATTTTATGATTTACGGGCGGGAAAAAGAACGTGCTTATCTGTTTATCGTTTTGCCAGTTCCGAAGTGATCTCCTCCCAGGTGACGCCTTTTTCCGCCATTAATACCATCATGTGATAGAGAAAATCGGAAATTTCGTATTTGATTTCATTTGCATTCGGGTTTTTGGCAGCGATCACAATCTCGGTCGCTTCTTCCCCCAGTTTTTTCAGGATTTTGTCCAGTCCTTTATCAAAGAGATAATTCGTATAGGAACCCTCTTTCGGATGCAGTTTCCTATCCTGAATAACGCCGAATACCTGTTCAAATACACGCAGAGGGTTGCTTTCTTCATAGTCCCTGCACATGACCTCATTGAAGAAACAGGAATGCGCGCCGGTATGACAGGCTGCCCCGATCTGTGATACCTTGGCAAGGATCGTGTCCTTATCACAATCTGCCGTTAAGGATTTGACATACTGATAATGGCCGCTTGTTTCGCCTTTGACCCATAGTTCATCCCGGCTTCGGCTGTAATAGGTCATTTTGCCGGTTTTGAGCGTCATATGATAGGCTTCTTCATTCATATAGGCTACCATGAGTACTTCGTCGGTCTTATAGTCCTGTACGACGACCGTTATATGTCCGTCGGAATTTAACTTAAATTCTTCCCAGGGGATCCGGGATTCATACGTATTGACCGGAATGCCGTTCGTCTGACAGAGCGTTTTTACCGCAGTAAGCTCTTTGGCGTTTTCATTGATGGCATATCCGGAGATGCCGCATATATTCTGCCTGGAAAGCAGTTCCAGTATTTTGTCAAGAGAAACTTCCGGTACGGATACGATCATGGGGAACCTGGAGACGGCGACCGCTTCTTTGATGCAGCGTTCTTTGACAAGGATCAACTCTTCCACGTAGTCCGCAAGCAGCGGTTCGTTATCCGTGATCTCCGATACTTCCGAAATGCAGGCCACGATCTTGTCTTTGCCGAATTTGTCCGAGACTTCTTTGGTGATCCTGATATTGCCTTCTTTAGAATAGTTTAAGGCTGCTTTTTTGCAGCCTGCATAGATCAGTTTCTTGATGTCTTCCATGCGGTGTACGTTTCCGGCGCCGATCACGGGGATTTCCGCTTCCGTACAGATGCTTTTGATGATATCGAGAGCCTCTTCATGCTCCGTATCTCCTGCGGACAGATCATATACGATCAATTCATCCGCATTATTATTGCTGTAAAATCGGGCAAGCGCCGCCGGATTAGTGTCTAAGATCGTATGATCCGAAAAATCCCTGACGGCGTTTCCTTTATATAAGTAAATACATGGAATTAATTTCTTGTACATTATGCAAGGCTTCCTTTCGTGCTTAATACGTCTGCTATTCGCGGGTCTTTTTGCGTTGCTTCGTCCAAGGCCTTGGCAAATGCCTTAAACATGGCCTCTATCATATGATGGGTATTTTCTCCCGAAAGCATCTGAATATGAATGTTCATACCCGCACTGTAGGAAAGCGCGTAGAAAAATTCCCGCACAAGCTCTGTTTCCAGTGTGCCGACGCATTCTGTTTTGAAATCGCAGGCAAAGTTAAGATAAGGCCTGCCGCATAGATCGACGGCGCACAGACAAAGCGCGTCATCCATCGGAAGAATGAAAAAACCGTAACGCTTCATGCCGGCCTTATCGCCTGCGGCTTCTTTTATGGCCTGTCCAAGTACGATGCCGGTGTCTTCTACCGTATGGTGGCCGTCTACCTGCAGATCTCCATTGACTGATAAAGTCAAATCAAAAAAGCCATGTCGGGCAAATCCCTCCAGCATATGATCAAAGAAACCGATACCGCTTGCAATTTCACTCTTTCCCGTACCATCGAGCGTTAAGGAGAGGCTTATGTCCGTTTCTTTTGTTTTTCTTTGCAGTGTGGCTGTTCCTGCCATGATCCGTCATCCCTTCTATCGTTTATTGTCGCACGGCAATGAGATAAGCGGCCGTGCTTATTTCTCAAAGCGCACTTTTATGGAATTGGCGTGAGCCGTCAGTCCTTCTTTTTCGGCAAACAGCTCGATATCTTTGTGTGCGCGTGTAAGCGCTTCTTTCGAATAAGAAATAATGCTTGTTTTTTTCATAAAATCATCGACGCAGAGCGGTGAAAAGAATCTGGCCGTCCCGTTTGTCGGCAGGATGTGGTTGGGCCCCGCAAAATAGTCGCCAAGGGGTTCCGAAGAATATTCACCAAGGAAAATAGCGCCTGCATTTTCAATCCGTGTCATGATTTCGTAAGGATTCTTTGTTAAGATCTCCAAGTGTTCGGATGCAATGGCATTTGCAGCCGAAACAGCGTCATCCATGGAATCGGCAAGTAAAATATAACCGTAATTTTCCAGTGATTTCCGCATGATATCTTCTCTCGACAATTCTTTTAAAAAGCCGTCTATCTGTGCCTGAACTTCCTTTGCCAGCGATTCGCTTGTCGTAATCAGAATGGCGCTGGCAAGTTCGTCATGTTCCGCCTGTGAAAGCAGATCGGCAGCTACATAGCGGGGATTTGCCGTTTCATCGGCGATCACAAGGATTTCGCTGGGGCCGGCAATGGAATCGATGCTCACATAACCGAAACATGCCTTTTTGGCCAGTGCAACGAAAATATTGCCGGGCCCCGTGATTTTATCAACTTTCGGGATGCTTTCCGTTCCGAATGCCATTGCGGCAATGGCCTGTGCGCCGCCGATTTTATATATTTCATCGACGCCCGCTATTTTGGCGGCGGCAAGCGTGCCGGGATTGACTTTGGCATCCGCTCCGGCAGGCGTTGTCATAATGATCTTCCCAACGCCTGCAACCCTGGCAGGGATCACGTTCATTAACAGACTGCTCGGATAAGCGGCTTTACCGCCGGGAACATAGACGCCGGATATGGCGATCGGCAGGATCCTCTGTCCGAGGATCGAACCGTCGGGTTTCGTATCGATCCAGCTGTTGCGCAGCTGCTTTTTATGAAAGGCAGTGATATTGTCCGCAGCGCGCTTCATCACGTCCAGGAAATCTTTGTCTGTACGGGAATACGCCTCTTCTATTTCGGCTTCGGTTACCTTGAGCGTATCGGCGGTAATATCCCATTTATCAAATTTGCTGGTATAGGCAAAGACAGAAGCGTCGCCGTTTGTTCTGACGTCATCGATGATCCTGGAAACAGTGGATTCATATGCTGTGTAGTTGTTCGGGCTTCTTTTTAGTAATGTATTCAGTAAATCCTGCCTGGAAGAGGCAGTCAATTTGATTGTTTTCACGTTTATGTCTCCTGTTTGGTTTATCCTATTTTACACTGTAATTTAATTTGACGGTGATCGAGGCGGTCTTTTGTCTGGAACTGGTATTAAATGTACCGCCGTAGCTGTAGTCGGAATTGGTATTCTGAGCGGTGATCTGGAAAACGCCGAGATTGGCCGTTAACAGTTTATCCAGCGTGGCGCCTGTTCCTTCTGCCATAATATCGATCCTGTCTTTGGCATTCTGCGTTGCCTCTTCGATCAGCTGCAGTTTCAGTTCGTTTAATTTCGTATAGTAGTATTCCGGACTGTCCGAGTTAAATTCCACGTTGGCTTCGATCAGCTGCGTAATGTCACGGGAAATATTGTCCACTTTATCGACGTCATTTGAGGTAACGCAAATCTCCTGATATAAGTCGTAACCATCTTCATATCTGCCGATCTCGTATCCCTCATCATTATATTCATAACGGTATCTTTTGGAAATACTGATGGAACCAAATACCATTTCGTCGTCCGTCACGCCGTTTTCCACCAGATAATCTTCAATGACCTCCGCATCTTTTTTCAGACGCTGGTATGCCGACTGTGTCGAAGAGCCGTATGCGGAGAAACTGCCTCTCCAGACAATCAGATCCGCTTCAAAATCACAGCTTGCGGAACCCGTCGCGGTCAATCCGCCGCTGCCGGAGGACTGTTTGTATGTCACCAGCCGTCCGGACATGATGGTGACGCAGATGATGGCGCATATGCCTGCAATCAATGCAATAACGATTCCTTTGTATTCTTTCATGATATTCTCCTTTTTCACAATTGCGGTACTTTCCGGTACAATTTGCTTCTGTTCTTTGGTTTCTTCCTGCCGGTACGGAATATTTACCGTTTCCGCCGCGGCGGTTTCCTGTGTGGCATTATTTTCTTTTTCCGCCATAATCCCCTCCTTCTTTCCTAAGCCTGCGGCAACAGTTTATAAACGCCGCCGGCACCGATGCAGTTGCTTGTTTTATCCAAGATTCTGCCTTAACAGTGTGATCAGCTTCTTGATCCGGTCCGGTTCCATCTGCATGCTGACCTGATTGACGATCATACGTGCCGATAAAGGACAGATCTCTTCCAATACTTCCAGTCCGTTTTCTTTTAAGGTGGAACCTGTCTCTACGATATCGACGATCACATCGGAGAGACCGACAATGGGACCAAGTTCAACAGAGCCGTTTAATTTAATAATATCTACGGTCTGATGCTTTTTATTATAAAAATAGTCTTTGGCAATATTCGGATATTTGCTTGCCACGCGGATCATTTCATGGTGTTTTAAGAGTTCGGCGGCGCTCGCCGGACCGCAGACACACATACGGCAGCTTCCAAAGCCCAAGTCCAGAACTTCGTAAACATGTCTGTTTTCTTCCATGATCGTGTCTTTGCCGACAACGCCGATATCCGCCGCGCCGTATTCCACATAAGTCGGTACGTCCGGTCCTTTGGATAGGAAAAAGCGCAGTTTTTTTTCCTCATTGACAAAGATCAGTTTTCTGGAATTTTTATCAGTCATTTCTTCGCATGTAATGCCGATATTTGCCAGTAATTCCATTGTTTTATTTGCAAGTCTTCCTTTTGCCAGTGCAAAAGTAAGATATCTGTCTTCACTCATATCATTTTACGCCTTTCTCATTTGCCTTCAGCCTGCACCAGTTCTACATAGTAGCCATTTGCACGCAGTTTCTTTGCTTCATTCAATGCTTTTTTAAAGTTATCGGCATGATAAGTTACCCGGGTACGCTTCTCTATGCCTTTTACCGTGATATTCTGTCTGTTCATTGCCAGGAGCAGATCGTCTACCGCGATCATGAAGCCGATAGAGGGCGACTCTTTCCCGAAACGGCCAAGCAGCGTGTCGTACCGGCCTCCCTTGACGATAGCGTCTCCTACACCATATGTATAGGCTTTGAAAATAATGCCCGTGTAATAATTATACTTGCTTAACATGGTAAGGTCAAAAGAAATATATTTTTCCACTCCGTAATCGCAAAGGATATTATAAACCTGCTCAAGCCGCTCGATGGCATGCTTGGAGCGGGAATTGTTTACAGCCTTCCCGGCTTCTTCCAATGCTTCGACAGAACCGAAAAGATCGCTTGTTTTCAGCAGGAGCTCTTTATCTTTCAGGCTGACGTTTTTATGGATTAACAGGTCTTCCGCCCCGAAATAGTTTTTGCCGGAGATCAGTTCCCGCAGTGTGAGTTCCGTTTCTTCGTCCAATCCTGCTTCTGCGCAGATTCCTTTGAAATATTCAAGATTGCCGATGCTCACCTGGAAATCATGAAGCCCTGCATGCAGGAGCGCTTCTATCGTTAGGGCAATCATTTCCGCGTCTGCATGGACGGAAGCGTCGCCTACAAGTTCCGCCCCCATCTGTGTGGCTTCTTTCAATTTTCCCTGCAGATTGGAGGTATTGATAAACGTATTTCCCTGGTAACAGAAACGGATCGGTACCGCTTCATCCATAAAATATTTTGCCGCGCATCTGGCGATAGACGGAGTAAAGTCAGGCCGGAGCACAAGCGTATTTCCCTCTTTATCAAAAAATTTGTATAGTTCCTTAGAGGGCGTCGTCCCTACCTCCTTGGAAAAAACGTCAAAAAATTCAAAAGTCGGTGTCTGAATATCGCGGTATCCGTAGGAAAGGAACTTTTCATGCAAAAGCCGTTCCACTTCCATTTTTATCTCTTTTTCATCACCGTAGATGTCTCTGACGCCTTCCGGTGTATGGACCAGTTGTCTGTTCATTGTCTGTATATACTCCTTTTGCTTTAATGTTGTAAAGTGGTGATTCGCTGCCATATCAGCGAAGTAAATATCTGTAGTATATCGGATATTGAGGATCTTGTCAAGGCAGTAATCTCGCAGACTCATTCCGCCCTGTCGTCCAGATCTTTTTGCAGTATATCAAGATACGGGACAAAGACGCCGTTTTTTTTCGGCAGAATATATGCCGGATTCAGTTCCTCGTAGCGGAAGCTCTTCCGTCCGCCCGCTTTGGCTCTGTCCCAGAAAAACCGCAGCATTTCGTAAGGCAGATAATAAAAGATATCTTTATGCGAGTAATAGATCAGAAAAAAGGCAATCCCCTTTTGTTTCTCGAAACGCTCCATGAAAAGAACCTGATGTTCGTGGATGTTTTGCAGCGCAAATGTGTCCGAAGCGCATTCCTTGGCGTCAAAACAGACCGGGAGGCCCTGTACCGCCCCGATATAGTCTACGGTACTTTTTTGATCGAAATAAGCGAGCGTGATATGCCTGCTTTGTTTATCAATATTGATCGGGGTGATCGGCGTCGGTATTTTCTGGATCAGTGCAAGACCGTTCTCCAGATATTTTTCATTTGTACGGTTAATCAGGTCTTCCAGGGTGGAACCACGAAGTCCTCTTGAATTCCAGGTAGCCATATGAAAATCTGCTCCTTTTTGTATAACAATCTGCCGGCAGTGTATAGACGACAGTCATGTGTCGGCGATGGATAAACAGCCGCCCGACGGATTAAAGTCCGTTCAGTTTGGGGCAAAGGGATCGGAAACCGTCTCAAAGACCGCAGGAAGCGGCGCATAGAAGGTCATTCCGCTGATGTCCGTAAAAGGAGCGTCCAGATGCGGAAAGACAATTTTGTATGCATGCAGCAGCTGATATGTGACTCCGTAAGCCTTTTTGTAAGTATCATTCCAGGCCCTGTCGCCGTATTTGTAGTCCCCCAGGAGCGGATGCGCGATACTGGCAAGATGCGCGCGGATCTGATGAGATTTCCCTGTGATCAGTTCCACTTCCAGTAATGTTTTGTCTTTTTCCTGTCTTATAGGAAGATACCTTGTTTGGATAAAAGATTCTTTTGCATCGGCAGATGCCGTTTTCGATATCCTTACCGTGTTTGTTTTAGCATCTTTTTGCAGAAATCCTTCGATGGTCTCTTCGGCGTCTATGCGTCCTTTCACATAAAGTCTGTAAAATTTATGCAGACTGCGTATCCGCAGCGCATCCGAAAGCATCTGCGCGCCTGCGACGGATTTGGCGCAAAGTACGAGACCGCTTGTATTTCTGTCGAGTCTGTTGCAGGCGGAAGGTCTGAAAGTGCGCAGATCTTCCTGCGTGATCTCCCCGTTTGTAAGCAGCCTGGCAATGAGCCAGTCATTGAGGGAAACATCCGAAGCCTCTGCTTTTTGCGTTAAAACTCCCGCCGGTTTATCGGCAATCAGAAGATGCTCGTTTTCATATATGACGGATACAGAATCTTTAAACGGCATACATAAGCCGTAAGACTGTCCGGTTCTGGTATGCGTTTGAGCCGTAGGGCTGCCGCCCATGAATTTTTGCAGTGTCTCGTCTGAAAAATAGACGGATATCACGTCGCCGCAGGCAATTTTTTCACTGCCATCCGCCTTTTTATCATTTAAAACAATATTTTTTTTGCGCAGCATTTTGTATAAGAAGCTGCTTTGTGCTTCCGGCAGTAATTTATGCAGATATTTATCGAGCCTTTGTCCTGCTTCCCGTCCGGTAATGGTTTTTTGATACATAATCGTCCTTTTTACAATGTGACGGAATAAAGCGTTTGGATCATTCCGTTTCGATTTTTGTTTTCCTCGCTGTCAAGATTTGACAATTGACCGAGTCGGTCTATATATTTGTCAAGATTTTGAAAAATTTTGATGGTCAGATTTTTGTATCCATCCTGTTTTAGGAGCTGTTCGAGATGTTCCTCTCCAGCTCTGACGTCACATTTTTCACTTTCCGTATAGGCGCATATCACGTTTCCTTTTACGACCATATGGCTGATCGGGAAATTTTTCTGATAAGAAGTAAAATACATATCATAAAAACCCGTCAGTTTATCATGATAAGCTGAAATGCGCTCCTGCGCCTGCATGCTGCAGCCTTTGGCCTTTAGGAACATGACGGCATTAACGGCGCTTTTGCAGGAAGGAAGCAGGCCCAGTACGGCAACGATCGTGAGCAGATTCTTATTGCTTCCGGTAGAATAAATGCCCATACCGTATATGGCCAGGGACAGCGCAAAGAAAAGAACCGTTCGGATCACGGAGGCTTTTTTCTGGTTTTCAATGTAGCCAAAACATCCTTTATGTATTTTTTTCATCATCTGATCATTCCTCTCGTTGCCTGGTAAAGCAATTTCATAGACAGACCGTATATCGATACTGCCTTTTTCTTCTTACTGTCTTGCAGCGCCTTTTTTACTACCTTTTCCGGTTTGGCCGTCGTTAATTTTTTGATCAAGTTCATTTTGCCGTATCGGCCGTAAGCATGTTTTAAAAAAGGCGTTTTTACGGGGCCGGGGCAGACGATCGTAACGCTGATCCCTTTGGGTTTCAGTTCTTTTCGCAGCGCTTTCCCGAAGGAATATACATAGGCTTTAGAGGCCGCATATACTGCGAAACCGGACTGTGGAAGAAACGCGGAGCCGGATGCGAGCTGAATGATGCGGCTGCCTTTTTTCATATAGGGCAGGCAGAATTTGGTCATCTGCGTCAGCGCCAGTACGTTCAGACGTACCGTTTCCGTTATCTCGTCACGGCTTTGGGCTTCAAAAGCGCCGTATATACCCATACCTGCACAATTGACAAGTACCGAGATGCCTGCGTTGCGGATCATCAGGACTTCCGCAAAACGGGCAAGTTTTCGCTCATCCGTAATGTCAATGGCGATGGTGCGTATTTTGATCATATGTTTATGCCTGTCCGATGTCAGTTCATAGGCCAGTTCTTCTAAAGCGTTTCTTTTTCTGGCGAGCAGCCAGATCTCGTCCGTCTTGGTAAGTGAGGCAGCAAGCTGTCTGGCAAACTCTCTGCCCATACCGGAAGAAGCTCCCGTAATAATCGCTATATTCATAAGTCATCCCCCTTTTTTCCGTTTGTGAATATTGCGTATCGTCGTTTTCTTCTGCTTTTTTTCTTTTGATATGGCCTTATTGGTATGATTGTGTCCAAACGGTTCTTTCGTGTTCTGCGGACGGTTTAAACGCTTCGGATTTATATTGTTTTTGGGTCTGATCAGGCATTTCGGATCGAAGCCGATCAGATCCTTTCGTCCCGCCTTGGTGAGTGCTTCATATACCAGATCGTAATTATTCGGGTTGCGGTATTGTATCAGGGCACGCTGCATTGCTTTTTCATGCGGATTTTTACAGACGTAGACCGTTTTACCGCTTCGCGGATCGATACCGGTATAATACATGACGGTGGATACGGTAGAAGGCGTCGGATAAAAGTCCTGTACCTGCTCCGGCATATAGCCTAAGTCCCGCAGATATTCCGCCAGCTCCACGGCCTCTTTTAAGGTGGAGCCGGGATGGGAAGACATCAGATAAGGGACAAGGAACTGCTTTTTTCCGAGGCTTTCATTTATTTTACCATATTTTCGGACAAATTGCTCGTAAACTGTTCTGCCCGGTTTGCCCATTTTTGATAAGACTGCATCAGAAATGTGTTCCGGGGCGACTTTAAGCTGACCGCTTATGTGATGCTCTACGAGTTCTTTAAAAAAAGTATCGTCTTTGTCCGCAAGCAGATAGTCAAAACGGATACCGGAGCGGATAAACACTTTTTTGATACCGGGCAGCGCCCGCAGCTTTCGAAGCAGCGACAGATAGTCCGTATGGTCTGCCGACAGATTCGGACAGGGTTTTGGAAACAGACACTGTCTGTCTGCACAAACGCCTTTTGTCAATTGCTTTTCACAGGAAGGCTTTCTGAAATTGGCGGTGGGACCGCCTACGTCATGGATATAGCCTTTAAAGTCCGGGTCTTTTATCAGAAGTTTTGCCTCTTCCACAATCGATTCGTGGCTTCTTGTCTGCAGGATCCGGCCCTGATGAAAAGTCAGGGCACAGAAATTACAGCCGCCAAAGCACCCTCTGTTACTGATCAGGGAAAATTTGATTTCGGAAATCGCCGGAACGCCGCCTTTTTCTTCATAGGAAGGGTGATATGTCCGCATATACGGCAGTTCATAAACGTCATCCATCTCTGCCGTTGTAAGCGGCGGCTGCGGCGGATTCTGAACAACATAGACCTGATGCGGATATTCTTCTATCAGGGTTTTGCCCGTAAAAGGATCGGTATTGCGGTACTGAATGGCGAAGCTGTCCGCATATTGCCTCCGGTCTTCTTTCATCGATTCGTAGGCGGGCAGCGTAATGCTGTCATAAATGCCGGAAATGTCTTTGGTTTTATAGACCGTGCCGGGCACAAAGGTAATATCGCTTACAGGAATGCCGCCTGCCAGCGCATCCGCAATTTCTATGATGGATTTTTCGCCCATACCGTATGAAATGAGATCCGCCTGGCTGTCTAAGAGTATGGAGCGCTTTAATTTGTCCGACCAGTAGTCGTAATGCGCCAGTCTCCGCAGGCTGGCTTCAATACCGCCGATGATGATGGGTATATTTTTATAGGTCCTGCGTATCAGATTTCCGTAGACGACGGCGGCATAATCGGGACGCTTATATGCTTCCCCGCCCGGCGTATAAGCATCGTTTTGTCTATGCTTTTTAGAGACAAAATAATGATTTACCATGGAATCCATATTGCCGGCAGAAACAAGAAATCCGAGTTTGGGTCTGCCGAGGATAGAAATGCTGCGATCATCTTTCCAATCCGGTTGTGAAATGATTCCGACGCGGTAGCCGTGAGACTCCAGAACCCGGCTGATGATCGCATGACCAAAGGATGGATGGTCAACGTAAGCATCTCCGATGACATATACAAAATCAAGCTGTTCAATTCCCTCTTTTCGCATATCTTCCGCGGATATCGGTAAAAATCCCATACTGTTCAAATTCCTCCATTGTTTTGCCGGCGCTTCCATGCTCTTACAGGAGTTCTCTAAAGTCATGAATGTAATAATCGGCCAAAGTTCTTTTTTCGTCATCATGGATGGCGGATGTATCGTCATACACGGCGCATACTTTCATACCGGCAGCCTGTCCTGCCATAATGCCGTGAACGATGTCTTCAAATACCAGACAGCGTTCCGGTCTCACGCCAAGGGCCCTGGCGACGGCAAGGTAGATATCCGGAGCCGGTTTGCCTTTTGTAACGTCGCATCCTGTCATGATACAGGCAAAGCGGGATGCAAGGCCGTGAGCCGCCATAACGTTGGCCGCAAGTTCTCTGGAATTGCTTGTGGCGATGCCGAGTTTGATATTGTGCCGTATGCAGCGGCGGATAAATTCTTCGGCGCCGCTTTTCAGAGGTACCTCATGCGTATATTTATCCCAGGCCATCCGGTTCCAGTCTGCTTTGATCGTATCAAGTTCGTCCGGAATCTGAAAAGTTTCCTTGAAAAAAACCGCTGTCTCGCTAAAACTTCTGCCGCCGATCATCGTCTGTAGATCTTGAGGCGGTTTTATGCCGAATCTGCCAAGATATTCGTTATCAATGACCGGCCAGATCCACATCGAATCTACCAGGGAACCATCCAGATCGAAAATAACCGCGTCAAAATCGGTAAGCTTTATGGCAGGATGCGTCTCCTGCTTACAGACCGTGGCAGGATGGATATCCGGTTCTTTGGATTTTAACATTGTGATTTCGTCGGTTGTGAGCATACGATATTCTCCCGGTCGTAACGTGTTATCAAGTGTCAGACTTCCCATGCGGATCCGTTTTAGATACAGCACCTCGTTTCCGACGGCTTTTAACATCCTTTTTACCTGATGAAACTTGCCTTCCGTAATGGTGAGGGCTATTTTCCGGTCTTCCAGAACGGTTACGCCGGCCGGTAAGGCAGGCTTTTTTTCACCGATATCCACGCCTGTCTGTAATGCCTGGATCTGGGAAACCGTCAGAGGTTCCCGAATGGTACATTCATAAACCTTCTCCACGTGTCTGCCCGGAGAAAGCAGTTCATGGGCAAGCATGCCGTCATTGGTCATCAGAAGAAGTCCTTCGGTATCCTTATCCAGACGCCCTACGGGAAACAGATCGTTTCTGCCGGTCTTTTGCAGTAACGACAGTACGGTTTTGTCTTTCCGGTCTTTTGTTGCGGAAACGACTCCTGCCGGTTTGTGGAGCATATAATAGACATATTTTTCGTAAACGCAGGCAACGCCGCGCAAAGCGACTTTGTCTGTCTTTTCATCAATTTTATAATCACTTTCCCGAATCGTCTGTCCGTTTACGGTGACGAGTCCGTTTTTGATATCTTTTTTCAGACTGTTTCGTGTTCCGTATTTCAGGTCGCTTAAATATTTATCCAGGCGCATATATGCTCATCCTTTTTACATATAATGAAGCAACGGTTTTTATTTGGTAGCTGATGATGAAAAAAGTCTTCGATTCTTTCACTCAAATGCTTTATACATTGCTTGCAGTCTATCTGATATGGCTGCTCTTACGCTATCCTGCAAAGTCTCTTGTCTATGCTTCGACAGGACTTATGCTGTGGTTTCAGAAGATGATTCCCACGCTTTTGCCGTTTATGATTCTCTCCGGCATTATGATCCGTATGAACCTGACGGAAAAATGCGTTAAACTGGTGCATCCGCTTTTTTCCAGGATATGGGGAACTTCCGCCAACGGTTCATATGTGCTGCTTATGGGAATGCTGTGCGGCTTTCCTATGGGTGCAAGAGTCATCGGCGAATTGTGCCGGGCCGGAAAACTTTCGGAAGAGGAAGGTTCTTTTTTGCTTTCGTTTTGTAATAATATCGGTCCGATCTATTTTATCAGCTTCGTTATGAGTACATTATCCCTGGAAGGTAATTATATACCGCTTCTTATCATGTACGGCGTGCCGCTTTGCTACGGCGCGGTATGGCATCGTGTGCGGAAACTGCGCACAGACCGGCATGCCGGTTCCGTGTCATTACGTGCAGCCTCTTATTCCAAGCAGGCGGCGCCGTCACTTCTAAATGCAGTGGACGATGCCGTTATTTCCGGTATGATCGGTATAGCAAAACTGGGCGGTTATATGGTCTTTTTCAATTTGCTGAATATCATGATGAAACCGTTTACCGCTCTGCCTGAGCGGTTTTTGTCATTGTGTAACTGTCTGCTTGAAATTACGAGCGGCATCAGCAGGGCCGGAGCCGAAAACAGGCTGATGATCCTGATTCTGCTTCCGTTTGGCGGCTTTTCCTGCATATCACAGACATACAGTATGATCAAAGAAACCAATTTATCCATTTTGCAATATTTCCTGCATAAGTGTATGCAAACTACGATAACTGCGCTTATTTACGTCTTCTTCTCTGCCGTTTCTTATAGCCTTTGAGAATCATGATCATGGACAGTACCATGGCGAAAACGAGCAGGGCGCAGACAAGGCATACCTGCAGGAAATATCCCGTACTGACAGGACGCCCCTGTTCTTTTGTCTCATTCTCAGGCTGTGAGTTTTCCTTGCTGCTTTCTCTGGAAACAACGCTGCCTGAAGCGCTTTCTACCGCATTTTCTTCGTCCGTGTTCTCATTGCCGTCAGGTTTCGTGATCTCTTTGGCATCAGGTAAATCGTTACTTTCCGTATCCGAAGCGGCATCTTCCCCGTAGCGCATGGAAACCAGATTCAGTGCATTACTTGTCGTGTAGAGATCGTAGCCGTTGTAAGCGTTTACGATAATCTGCGGAACGACGCCGGAGGGAACGGTTATCGTAAACTGGAAAGTATCCTTGCTTTTATCGGGCCATTTTTGCAGATCCGAGAAAGTCTCTCCGCCATCATAGCTGAATGCGTAATACAGCATGCCGCTGTCGTAGTCGGCGGCGGAAACGCTTAGCGTAATATCGCCGGTTTCCATATTCTGCTCTATCAGCTCGATCATACAGACATCCGGCGGTGTTGCGTCAGGTTTCATCGTCTGTGCCGGTACCGGTACGGAAACATTCTGATATCCTGTGAAGTCTTTGCCGAGACTTTCGGAGCGCAGGCCGAAATATCTTGCTACGGCTTCTGCATCAAGTCTGCCGAACGTTTCCAGTTTTTCTTTATGGTCGTAAAAGGGCATGTCATTTTCCTGGTCCAAATGACAATGTTCAATCAATACGCAGGGCATATTCTGTTCTGTGGAATGCCTTATGATCCCATAATAGTCTGTTCCGGCATCATTCAGTCTCGTTTTGATACCGCGGGAATATAGTCCGAGTTCCTGTAAAAGTTCCATTTCAATACTCGCGAAAGCATATCCTTTGCTGTATCCTTCTCCAAACGCGGATATCCACGTTTCAGCGCCGAAAAGCGTATGATAGGTGGATAAATTATAATGCAGACAGAATAAAAAATCCGCGTTTACGCTTGCCGCATATTCGCAGCGTTCTTCCAGTGTCAGATCGGTATCGTCCGTTCTTGTCAGATAAACGGTGATCCCCTCATACTGTTCAAGCTCGGCTTTCATGGCATTCGCTGTGATCAGGGTCATATCTTTCTCAGTATAGTCTTCATATTGTCCGCCAAGGTTTTCGCCGCCGTGCCCGGGATCGATCACGATCACAACGGAATCCTCTGCCGGCGCAGGCGCTTCTTCTGCCGCGGCAGGAACCGGTTCTGCCGGCGGTGTTTCTTCTTCCGCATATACGGTCTGAAGATGGCCGGAGTACAGGCCGGACATATCTGTCAAAACAAAGATCATGCCGCATCCAAGAAACAGAAGCAATCTGGACAGCGTGAAATGCTTTGCCGTACGGGTCGTTTTCTTATTGAAAAAGAATAAGCCGGCTTCCCTGCGAAACCGGCTTATGGTAAATTTTTGCATCATATCGTTTCACTTTCCCTGTAACAGATCCAGATTAATAGATTCTTCGGAACGATCGTCATAATCTACTTCCTGCAGCAGCTTTTCCACGCTCTGCGGCATAAGCTCCGCCCGATTGGCTTTAACGACTTCATTATAGCCGTTTATCGTGTCAAAAAAGCTTTCATAGTGCGCGGTTGTCGTATTTAAGGTAGTCGTCATCAGATTTTCAAGATTTGACAGCATATCGTCTAAATACTGCATGGCAGATGCCCGCATGCCGTTTGCTTCGATCGTTGCATTATCCAGAATCTCCTGAGCCTGATGGGTCGCTAACGTAACAACCTCATTCGCCTGGGCATAAGCCTGCTGCATGATCTCATGCTCATTGATCAGTTCATTGGTATGTACGGTCGCTTCATTGATCAATGCTTCGGCCTTGGAACGTGCGTCATTCAAAATCGCTTCTTTGTTGGTAATGATCTTCTGGTAACGCTTGATCTCATCCGGCGTTTTCATCCGAAGTTCTCTTAAAAGCTCGTCAATCTCTTCTTTGTTTACAATAATGTTCGTCTTGGAAAGAGGCTGGTATTTACATCCGTCGATATAATCCTCAATTTCATCGATTAACTGTTCGATTCTGCTGCTCATCTTTACTCCTGTCTTGTATAACCATATTTTTCGTACACCAGTTTTCCGACAAAGTCCGGAACACATTGTGAAATATCTCCGTTGAAGCTGGCGATCTCTTTCACGCTGGAAGAGCTTAGATAAGCATATTCCAGACTTGTTGTCAAAAATATCGTATCCAATTCACCATTGGAAAGTTTTCTGTTTGTCTGCGATATCTGCAGTTCATATTCAAAATCCGTAATCGCGCGCAACCCCCTGATCGCTACATGCACACCTTTGCTCTTTGCATAATCGATCAACAGGCCGCTGAAGAAATCCACCTTTACATTCGGCAGATCTTTTGTCGCTTCTTCTAATATCTTAACACGTTCTTCCACAGAAAACAATGGAGTCTTTGTGTTATTGTTCAACACACTTACCGTTAATTCATCAAAAATCTCAGAGGCTCTTCTGATTACATCAAGGTGGCCGTATGTGACCGGATCAAAACTACCCGGATAAATTGCAGATTTCATAACTGTCTCCCATTCTTGTCACTCTATTTCATCATAAATCACTTTTGACAAAATGTCTTTATAAATTTCAGTTTTTTTCATTTTTTTCTGTTTTTCGTAAAAACACATGTTTATTTGTTTTATATAATTTTTCTTTTGTAATGGAAAAACCCAAAGATTCTGCATAGGAAAAGTCGGTTTTATCCATCGCTTCGACTACGATCAGCGTATTTTCCGTTACATAGGGCATCTCCCTTAGGCAGGAAAGAACACGTCTTTCAAAATCCTGCCCATAAGGCGGATCCATGAAGATAACATCGGCTTCTTTCTCATGAATACCAAAAAGCGCGCTTAACACATCCTGTTTTAAAACGGTGGCGTCCTCTTCCATCCTGGTAAATTTCAGGTTGTCCAGAATGCAGGCCGCCGCTTCTTTGCTATTTTCCACGAAATATGCGTGAGATGCGCCTCTGCTCAACGCTTCGATACCGATGCCGCCGCTTCCGCTGAATAAGTCGATAAAAATACTGTCGGGCAGATACGGCTGTAACATATTAAACAATGTCTCTTTGATCCGGTCGGTCGTCGGTCTTGTTTCCGTACCGGCAGGCGTCTTTAACTTTAAACTTCTTGCTTTTCCTGCGATAACACGCATTTGTTTTCTCCTTCTAAGCAGGCGGACGGCATGGGATTCCGGTATTTTTTACCGGGATCGAACTGTCAGACGCGCACCTTTACGCCCTTACTGTCCCTGTTTCCTAATTTGAGTTTGTTAAGTTCAATTGTTTTCTCTTTATAGAGGATCGTTTTATCGTCTGTGTTTCTGGTGTAATAAACGGCTTCCAGCTCATCATCGGCAGAAAGTTTCATTCCGCGGACTCCTACTGCGCCTTTTTTCTTCTCCGGTATCTGATCTACGGTAAAACGCAGGAAGAAGCCGCCCTTAGACTGTAAAATAATGTGATGCTGCTGCGTGTAAGTGACCACGCTTATTACTTCATCGCCTTCCTGTAATTTGGTGGCGGCTACGGTCCTCTTGGATACGTCGAACTCTCCGCCGTCTACGATCTTCAACATGGAAAGTTTGGTGGCGAAAATAACTCTGTAAAGATTTAAATCCGTCTGGCTTGCCGCATAGACAATATTTTCTCTGGCGGAATCATAGTTGCTGATATTGTCAACCGGAACGCCCTTATCGCGCAGCTTCCCGAAAGGAAGGTCTGCGGCTTTGACCGTATGAAGCTGTCCCGTATTGGTAAAAAAGCAGATCTTCCCTGTATTTTTACATTGAAATACGTATTTGTTCTCTGAAAGGACGGTTTCTTTATTGCGTTCAAATGTCTGCAGATCGATGGTTCTGGCATAACCGAAACGGTCCATCAGGAAACAGATGTCCATTTCTTCTATTTTTTTCTCTACGAATACGGCTTCTTCGGCGTTGGTGATCTCGGTTCTTCTCTTTCTGGCATAAGATTCTTTGATCTCGTCAAGCTCGTTTATGATGACCTGGGCCATGGAATCACGCCTTGCAAGGATATCCTCATAGCGGTAAATATTGGCCATTGTTTCTTCATGATCGTTGATCAGCGCTTCTATTTCGAGGCCGATCAGTTTATAAAGACGCATCTCCAAGATTGCGGCAGCCTGTTTTTCGGAGAACATAAGCTGTGCCGCCATAATTTTGGATTCCCTGGAGCGGAACCTGATACCCTCCGTTTTGCCTTCTACAAGACAGGCTTTCGCCATAGCTCTGTCTTTGGAACCGCGCAGAATTTCAATGATCAGATCGATCACATTGCAGGCCTTGATCAGACCCTCCTGGATTTCTTTTTTATCCAGCTCTTTTTCAAGCAGATTTTTATATTTGCGCGTAGTCACTTCGAAACGGAAATCAACATTGGCTTTAATGATCTGTTTTAATCCCATAGTCTCCGGCCGGTCGTTTGCGATCGCAAGCATATTGACGCCGAAGGTATCTTCCAGACGGGTCTTTTTATAGAGCATATTTTTGAAGTTTTCCACATCGGCGTCTTTGCGCAGCTCAATAACGATGCGGATGCCTTCTTTGGAAGACTGGTTTGTAATGTCCACAATATCCTGCGTTTTTTTCGTTTCCGCAAGCGATGCGACATCCATTAAAAATTTGCCGATATTGGCGCCGATCATCGTATAGGGAATTTCCGTAATGATCAGATTGATTTTACCGCCTTTGGCCTTTTCTACCTCGACTTTACCGCGGATCTTGATCTTGCCGGTACCGGTTTCATAAATATGCACAAGCTCGTCTTTGTTGATCACGATACCGCCTGTCGGAAAGTCCGGCCCTTTGATATAGCGCATCAGCTCTCCTGTCGTAATATTTTCGTCCTGCATATAGGCTTTGGTTGCATTGATGACTTCCGCAAGGTTATGCGGCGGTATATTGGTAGCCATACCGACAGCAATGCCTTCCGAACCGTTGACGAGCAGATTGGGTATCTTGACAGGAAGAACGCTTGGTTCCTTCTCCGTTTCGTCAAAGTTGGGCATAAAGTCCACGACATCTTTATCTAAGTCGGCTAAGAAGGCCTCCTGTGTGATCCGTTCTAAACGTGCTTCCGTATAACGCATGGCCGCGGCGCCGTCACCTTCGATATTACCGAAGTTGCCGTGTCCATCGATTAAAGGAAGGCCCTTTTTGAAATCCTGTGTCATGACTACGAGTGCATCATAGATGGAACTGTCGCCGTGCGGATGATATTTACCCATCGTATCACCGACGATACGGGCCGATTTACGGTACGGCCTGTCATAACGGATGCCGAGTTCATACATATCATAAAGCGTTCTTCTCTGCACAGGCTTTAAACCATCCCGCACATCAGGGAGCGCTCTGGCAATGATGACGCTCATGGCATAATCGATATAGGATTTCCGCATGATTTCGGAATATTCGGTTTTGATGATTCTGTTATCGTCCATTTGTTTTGACCTTCTTAGTTCTGTGTATTCATGGTTCTATGTATATCAGAAAAACGTGCCTCTTTATGAATGCCGGATGGTACGGACGTTAAATATCCAGCTCCGCTTCCGTCGCATGACGGTAGATGAATTCTTTACGCGGCGGTACTTCGGTTCCCATAAGCATTTCCGTTACTTCGGAAGCCATGCGGGCATCTTCGATTTCTACGAGCTTTAACAGTCTTGTTTCCGGGTCAAGCGTTGTTTCCCAGAGCTGATCGGCATCCATTTCACCCAGACCCTTATAGCGCTGCAGCGTAAACGGGCCTTTATGCCTTTTTCTGTATTTTTCAAGCGCTTTATCGTCGTAAAGGTATTCTTCTTTTCCTTTTGAAGGCATGGCTTTGTAGAGCGGCGGCATGGCAATATAAACATGCCCTTCGTAGATCAGTTCCGGCATAAACCGGTAGAATAAAGTGAGGAGCAGCGTGGAAATATGGGCGCCGTCAACGTCGGCATCGGCCATAATAATGATCTTGTCATAACGGAGTCTGGAAATATCGAAATCATTGCCGTATCCTTCCGAGAAACCGCAGCCGAACGCATTGATCATGGTTTTGATTTCAGCATTGGCAAGAATTTTATCGATGCTGGCCTTTTCCACATTCAAGATCTTGCCACGGATCGGTAAGATGGCCTGAAACATGCGGTCTCTTGCCGTTTTGGCGCTGCCGCCCGCAGAATCTCCTTCGACGATAAAGATTTCGCATTTGGAAGCGTCTTTGGATTCGCAGTTGGCGAGTTTGCCGTTGGAATCAAAAGAAAACTTCTGTTTTGTCAGCATATTGGTTCTGGCTTTCTCTTCCGCCTTCCGGATTTTTGCCGCTTTCTCGGCACAGCCGATGATACTCTTTAACGTATCCAGATTTCTGTCAAAATATCTGACGATCTCGTCTCCGGTCACTTTCGCCACGACTTTGGAAGCGTCCTGGTTATCGAGTTTGGTCTTCGTCTGCCCTTCAAAGCGCGGATCGGGATGCTTGATGGAGATAACTGCGGTCATGCCGTTTCTGACATCGGCGCCTGTGAAGTTCACATCTTTCTCTTTTAGAATATTCAGACCTCTCGCGTAAGTATTGATCACATTCGTAAACATTGTTTTAAAACCGGTCAGATGTGTTCCGCCCTCGGCATTGTAAATGTTGTTACAAAATCCCAGGACGTTTTCATGAAATTCATTTACATACTGCAGGGCGACTTCTACCGCAATCCCTTCCGATTCGCCCTGAAAATAAATGACATCATGGATCGCTTCTTTGGATTTGTTCATATCCTTGATAAAACCGACGATCCCTTCCGGTTCATGATATTCGATATGCTCCGGCACTTCCTGTCTGCGGTCTTCAAATACGATCGTTAGGTTGGGATTTAAGTAGGCTGTCTCATGAAGACGGCTTTTGACGTCGTCTTCCTTGAACCGGGTCTTGTCGAAGATCGTATCGTCCGGCAGAAAAGAAATCCTGGTACCGGTCTCCTTTGTCTTACCGATCACCGGCAACAGGCCGTCTTTCAGTTCCAGAACAGGGATACCGCGTTCATATTTGTCTTCATAAATATGACCTTCCGTTTTAACCGTAACGTGCAGCCATTCGGAAAGCGCATTAACGACCGATGAACCTACGCCGTGTAAACCACCGCTTGTCTTATAAGCTTCATTATCGAATTTACCGCCTGCATGAAGCGTTGTAAAAACAAGACGTTCGGCGCTGATCCCTTTTTCATGCATGCCGACCGGAATACCGCGTCCATCGTCTTCAATTGTGGCGGAGCCATCGGCCTCAAGGGTAACATATATCGTATTGCAGTATCCGGCCAAGTGCTCGTCTACCGCATTATCTACAATCTCATAGATCAGATGGTTCAGGCCCTTTGTAGAGACACTGCCGATATACATACCGGGCCTGACTCTGACAGCCTCCAAACCTTCTAAGACAGTGATGCTGGAAGCATCATATTTGTTTGCATTTGCCATTTGGGAATACCTCTTTTGATAAACATTCGTGAATAGTTTAACATAAATTTCTAAAAAAGCAAAGGGCAAAAGAATCTTACGACAGGCGGAATATAAAAACAATCCCGGAAGAATTTACAGCGGGACGCTGTACAAATATTCCCTTCCTCGTTTACCAATTCGGTCAACGAGTTTCATATGGTGTAAAATATGGAGGGTTATCTGTGCCAGGTCACGCCGGATATGTGCGGCAGCGGCAAATTCTCTGGCAGTAAAATCCTCTTCTAACGAGAGGGGGATGATCTGGACAAAATCTTCGTATCTTTCAATATGAATCTCATCATATAAAGTGAGCGGCATTCTGTCATAGCGGCTGCCTTTTTTTCTTCGGCCCCTGCCCTGGCTTCTCAGCATACGATATTCGTCCATATCGATCAGCGGAAAGGCGAAAGAAAGATTCGGATGCGTCAGATAGTCTTTGATCTTATACAGCTCCGGAAAGGCGCTGTAAATACTTCCGGTTACCGGTGATTTGCGTTTTCCGGAAAGAGAACCGGTTTCTTCGTCCATGTATATGATCCAGCTGTAATGGGAAATGGGCAGCACTACCGTAACCGGGTAGGAAGGCAGAAAAGTTCCCAGTTTATCACGCAGACGGTTAAAATTACCGTTTTGGATTTCGATGATCCGGCTTCCTGTATAGATGTCTGCAATATACCCTTCTATCGGAACTTCATGATAGTCCGGATTGGGTTCGTAATACAGTTTCATGACAGCATGTACGGTTTTTTCCTGCAATGTGCCGAAACCGTGCGGATCATGTTTGTTTAACAGTACTTTCACTTTGGCCTGTTCAAATGCTTCGGGATTCATGTGTATTTTTATCTCTTTCTTTTACTGTACCGCCTGCGGCAAATACAGGCTTATCTGAATTTATAATTTACTTTACAGGTTTTTTGCTATATAATGAAAGAAGTTTTAAATTTATTATATCACATAAAATACTGATCAAGGAACACTATTGACCCATGAAAAATATATTGGAAAAAGAAAAAATAATAAATTTTCTAAGACGCCATATTGTCAGGGACAGTTTTCGCTATAACCTGATCATATATTCCATTACATTGGTGCATGTTGTTCTTGTGCTGCTTTTTTGTCTGCTGAATATCTTTCCGCTTGTCCTTTTTAATATCGGCAGCGTGATCATTTATCTGTGCTGCGCCAATACGATCCGTCTCAAAGGATCATTAATCAATGTTTTTTTCACCACGTATGTTGAAATTATTGCGCATTCTTTCGTCGCCACGATCTGTATCGGATGGCGGTTCGGCTTTCCGCAGTATATTATCGGCCTGATTCCGTTCGGTTATTATATGTGCTATACGCTGATGACCGGTATCAGAAAATATGTGATCGCAACGGTGCTCGGCGTTGCCGCGTTCTGCTCTTTTATCGGATGCCGTACGATCTCTTTGTGGTCCGGCGCTATCTATGAACTGGATGTTTCCAAATTTGCGGAACTTGGTATCTATATTTTTAACTCTATCTGTAATTTCGGTTTTCTTTTGCTTGTAACCTTTGTTTTTGTTATGGAGATGCATGAAGCAACTGTGAAACTGAGCAGTCAGAATGCCATTTTGGATAAGCTGGCAAGTATCGATCCTTTGACGGGGTTATATAACCGCCGCAGTATGCAGGTATTTTTAAATCATGCTTTGGAATCTGACGAGGTTTTCTGCCTTGTCATGTGTGATATCGATAACTTTAAAAAGGTAAACGACACCTACGGGCATGATTTTGGCGATATTGTCTTGAAAGATATTGCCAGAATCATTCAGCAGCAGGTAAAAGATCATGGTTATGTATGCCGCTGGGGCGGTGAAGAGATCCTTATTCTCAGCAATGACAGACTCGATCATACATGCCGGATCGCGGAAAACATCCGCCGTAATGTTGCCGATCATATTTTTCATTTTCAGAATAAATTTATTCGCTGCTCTCTCACGCTCGGCGTTGCAGCGCACAAGAGCGGGAATTCCATCGAAGACACGATCATGCATGCGGACAGCAGACTTTATTATGGCAAGCAGCATGGAAAAAACAGGGTTGTATCTTCGCACGATACCCCCTGATCCGATCGTATCTTATGCTGTACATATGCCCTGTTTTATAGTTTCTTTGTATTTCTGTCTCCGTAAAGGATCCTCTCTCTATCGGAAGCGTTCGGCTCCACCATTTTCCCGTTTCTGTCATAATAAGTAAGAAGCGTTGAATTTCTGGCAATGGTCTTTCTGCCGTTGTCCGTTAACAGGCTGATAACCCGGTCTAAATCTCCGCTCTTTAAATAGGGCTGGATCTCATGGTCTAAAAGCACTTCATTGCGGTATCTGGCATAGGCAGCTTCCTGCGGCGTTGCATAGACCATCTCCGATACTTCATCAGATCCCGCCGGCTCTGCGCCGGTGCGTGCACCATTCTTATCTGCAGCAGATGCGCTCTCTTCCTGTACGACATCTACTGCCGGCGGTTCATTCCATATTTTATAAAAGAAGTCTTTGACGGCGGCGATCGCTGCAGCTGCGAATTCTTTGACCGATTCAAGCAAAGGCAGCTGTCCGGCAAGCGATCCGGTCCCTTTCGTTCCGGACGCAGTCCCAACCGATGCCCTGCCGGCATTCGCCATACGCCCGTTATTAGAGATTTCAAGCCTGACGCCGTTTTGTTCTGCAGACTGTCCTGTTTCCTTCGCGGCATCTTCCTTGTCGTCTTTTTCTTTCGTTTCCGGATTTAACTGCTCGTTTTTATAGTCAAGGCTGAATTTCTCTCCGGTATCCGAAACTTTTATGTTTTTGATTTTCGTATATTCATAATAATTGTTTCCGTTAATTCTTTCAATTCTGTTATCCATAAAAAAATTATAACAACAGCTACATTTTTTTGCAATAATATATTTGCAGTCCCTTTTGTACTAAAAGAAGAAAAACGCCGCATATTAAAAGGGTGACAAAAACAACCGGATCAAAATAGCCAGCGATGATACTTGCACCGATGATCAAAACGCCGCATGTATAAAGCGCTCTTCCGCCGGATTTATTTTCGATCGCAGCAGTTCTTTCGTCATGCACCTTAATATAAAAAGATCTGAGAGCTTCTTCATTCTGTAAGATTTTGCGGAAGGTTACTATATTTTTCAAAGCATAAAGAAGGAATACGATAACAATACCCAACTGGAATCCGCTGAAAAAATCCGCAAAATTTTCGGTGCTGCTTAACTGCGCATTGGCCGGCTGGAGAGCTTTCCAACCATATGTAGCCATTAAAATGGCAAAAAGCGCACACAATCTTCCCCAATATGTTAATTTATCCTTTACTTCCTGTTTCATCTTCTCCATCGTTAAATCTCCTCCATCTCTGAAAAGTCAAATACTTCTTCTATCGGCAGTCCAAAATAATGAGCAATTTTATATGCCAGCATCAGGGACGCCGTATATTTTTCTACTTCGATCGAAGTAATCGTCTGCCTCGTTGTGCCGACAGCATTTGCCAGTTCTTCCTGAGACAGCTTTCTTGCTTTGCGCAGTTCTTTTATTCTCGTTTTCATTCATCCTCGCTTTCTGCCAGCAGGCGTATTTGCAAAGCGTGCTTTGCATATTTAGCATAGCGTGCTTTGCAAAAAATGTCAAGTAGACTTTGCAAAAAAATATAAAAAAATCATCCGCCGCTATCTTGTACGGATGATTTTTTATCGTTTTTGCTTATTATCAGGCTATTTCACGCCGAACAGATCGCGATACCACTGCAGAGACTTGGTATAGGCGTCATAAACGTGGTTCATATCAATATTTTTGAGTACCATTTGTCTGGAAACTTCCTGCCAGGAAGCATTTTCATAATGGAGAATGAAATCCAATACCGGTGCAAGCTCACCCTTACGGTCAACTAACGCTTCCTCTATGTGCTTTGATACTTTCACCATTTGCAGCGCTTCTGCCATAGGTTTATCCAGAATCAGATCGAGTACGGAGAACAGTCCCATCAGGAACAGTTCCGACGAAAAAACTGCCATTTCGAATATCGGCGCCAGATTTTCGGCAAATTTGGCACGAAGCAGAGAGAGCCTTGTAATTTCATTCGGTTTGTCTGCACACAGCTCGTTTGTAACTGCCGTGTTGATCCATTTCTTTAATTCCTTCTGTCCTAACATGGCTGCGGCATGCCTGATCGAAGTGATCTCTGAATTTAAGGAGAGTCTGTTAACGATGCCAAGCAGAGAAATAACGAGCGCCGTATCCCTTCCGATGACATCGGCCGCTTTGGACAGATCAAAATCGTTATCGTTTACGAGATTTAAAAGCTCAATATAATTTTCTTTCAAGGGCGCTACTTCAGCCTGTCCCTGCGTAACCGGAACACGGAAGAATCCGCCTTCATAAAGGTCATATCCGCCTTCTGCTTTCAGAACGTCAAGCTCTTCTATGGAATCCACATTGACTGCACAAAGTTTCATCTTCGGATAAAACTTACTGAAATAGTCTTTTGCTTCTTTCATATTGTTCTTTTTGTTGTCGAGCAGAATATAATCCATAAGCAGCAGAACATTACGATAGGCTTCAAAGCTGTCGTCAGACAGTTTTCTGATCGCCATTTTATACCCCATTTTCTTCAACTCTTTCAGTCGCTTGACATACAATTCATCCGGTGTGATCGTATGGTTGGCCAAAAGCACCAGCCTGTCGTGCGGTGTTTGGATCTGTTCGTTGATATCCGAAAAGATGGATATATTGTTGACTTCCACAAAAACTTCCTTATCAGCGGATAGTGTCTCAATGCCCATACTTTCTATCAAGTCAAGTCCGACAATGTCCACGGCGCCATCGTTGCTTCCGGTCCCAAGAAGACTCGGGGTCAAAAGATAATTTTTCTTCTGCGCAAATAAAGAATACGCTTTCACCGCCATAGTTTCATCAAATAGTGGTATTAATGTTGCAAGCATAATGAATTCTCCTCTTAAAAATGATTTTGACCTGTTCTGGTTACACTATATTATTATAATACTATATTTTTACAAAAATTTATATACTTTTTTATCTTAATGAGCAAATTTCTTGAAAAAAACAACGAATGCCACGCTTCGCGAGTCATTCTTATGTTTAATCAAAAACGCACTGCCGCAATTGCGACAGTGCGTATAATGTATCAGTATTGTCTGATAAAATCACTTTCAAAATGATGTTTCCGCTTATTCAGCCGATGCTTCCGCAGGAGCTGCAGGAACTTCAATAAAAGTTAAAATGCCGTAAGCCGTCATGTCTACTACAACATGATCTTCTCTGATCTCGGCAACATTTACCGGACTCCATGTACCGTTTGCGAAATGATAGACCTGAATATTCTGTCCCCCTACTACGCCCGGCATATAAAAGTTTACGGTTGCCGTGTCGAAGAATACGGAACCATCGATATCAACACAGTTGAGTACCGTACCGCCAAGTGCAGATGCCTGTGCTTTGGCAGCGTCAACATGTGCAGGCAGGGTCTTTTTCACAGAAAAGGTCTGGTTGCTCGGCTGTCCGTTGATAATCACATTGCCGCCCTGTGCGACCGGTGTTGTCTGGGAAAGACCATGTGTGCTTGTAACTGCGTTGTTCATGTATTCGCCGACGCTCTTGTTCTCTTCGCTTGCCGCGATTGCCGTAGGCCACGGGATACCGGTAGCTTCCTGTGCCAGAGCCGCAGCTTCACTGCCCTGTGCAATCGCTATTTCTTCCGGTGTAAGGCCGGCCCAGTAAGAATTGCTGTCATTGCTGCTTCCGCCGCCTGCAGTACATTTACAGTCGGGGGCTCCGCAACCACAGGAGCCTAATATTTCTGCTGAGCTGCAGTTATTGGGGTCGCGGCATGGGCAGGTAGCAGGAGGTGTATAGCCGTCTGAGCCGCCTGTCTCCTCGGCCAAAACATATGCCGACATGGATATCAGGAGTGTTCCCGCCAATATTAATGCTAATAATTTTTTCATCCGAAATACCTCCGTTGTTCTTCTATTTTCTTCCAACTTGTATATCTTGCGCGCTTCATTAATTTACCATATTTTCCTAATGCAAACAAGATTAAAAGTACGCAAAACCGAATCTTTGTTAATTATAAACAACAAAATGGCGTTCCGGGGGGGGGTAAAAATTGTGCAATTTTACAAGAAAACAAGGAGTTATTTCTTAATTATATTTTGAAACTAACACAATATTTCTTTTAACAATTTTAACAGCTTCGGAGTATCGATCGGCTTGGCGACGTGTCCGTTCATGCCTGCGTCAAAGGCTGCTTTTTTGTCTTCTTCAAAAGCATTTGCAGTCATTGCAATAATCGGAATATCCGCAAATTCAGAATTCTGCAGTGCTCTGATCTGTCTTGCGGCTTCATAGCCATCCATGATCGGCATCTGTATATCCATGAGGATCAGGTCATACTGGCCGGGAACGGCCGCTTTTATTTTATCGACTGCAATCGAACCGTTATCGGCTACGTCCATGATAAATCCTGCTTCCCGAAGGATTTCCAGAGCAATCTCCTGGTTGATCTCATTATCTTCGACGAGAAGAATCTTTTTACCGTCAAAGGAAGCCGCATCTTCTGCAGCAGTATTTTCCGTTTCCTGAATCGTAAAAGGCGATTCCAGAATCTCTCTGAGTTCCGATAAAAAGATCGGTTTCGAACAAAATGCCGTAACGCCTGCTTTCCTTGCCTCTTCTTCAATATCCGACCAGTCATAAGCAGTCAGGATGATGATGGGTTTGGCATCTCCGATGATACGGCGGATACGTCTGACTACTTCAATACCGTTCATATCCGGCATCAGCCAGTCTATGATATAGGCTGCATATGCGTCATTCTGTTCTTCTGCAAGCTTGGTACGAAGCACTGCTTCTTTGCCGGAAGTTGTCCAGTCAGGCCGCATGCCGATGGTGGAAAGCATCTGCGTGACACTGGAGCAGGTATTGAAATCATCATCGACGACAAGCGCTCTAAGTCCCTTTAACTCCGGTACGATTTCCTGGATGACCGGTCCGGAACAGGTTCTGAACTGCAAGGAAACGGTAAAGGTTGTGCCTTTGCCCTCTTCGCTGGCGACGGAAATGGTTCCGCCCATCATATCTACGATATTTTTGGTGATCGCCATACCCAGTCCGGTTCCCTGGATTCCGCTGACCGTACTCGTGCGTTCTCTTTCAAACGGTTCAAAAACGTGTTCCAGGAATTCCTGGCTCATACCGATTCCGGTATCCTTGATCTGGAATTCGTAGGATGCCCAGCCTTCGGGAGCATTTCCTTTCTGCAAAATGCGGACGCCTACAAGGCCGCCCGGCTTTGTAAATTTCATGGCATTGCTCAAAAGGTTTAGCAGAAGCTGATTCAGTCTCAGCTTATCGCATAATATATGTTCGTTGATCACATCGGCCGTATCGATATAGAAATCCAGCTGTTTCGAGGCGATGTCAGCCTGCACGATCGTTTTCAGGTCATGCATGATCTCAGGAAGCGAGGTTTCTTTTTCTTCAATTTTGACTTTTCCGCTTTCAATGCGGCTCATATCCAGAACATCATTGATCAGGCTGAGCAGATGATTGCTTGATGTCGTAATCTTGGAAAGGTAGTCCTTTATCTGTTCCGTGTTGTCAATATGTGCAGCCGCAAGGGAAGTGAAACCTATGATCGCGTTCATAGGCGTCCTGATGTCGTGGGACATATTGTTCAAGAATGTTGTTTTGGCCCTGTTGGCATGCTGTGCCGCTGCAAGAGCGTCTTCCAAATCAATTTTCTGTTTTTCAAGCTGCTCTTCCATTTTTTTCTCGTCGTCTATATCGACGAAGAGTCCTACAAAGGTAATCGGCGAACCATCTTCACGCCTGGAAAGTCTGCCGGCGGAATGAAACCATCTATAACCGCGCTGCCTGGTAAGAATCCGGTATTCCACATCATATGTTTTCATACCGGTATAATCTTTTACGGTATTCCAATATTCATTCAAAATGCGTTCTTTATCTTCTTCATGCAGTAAATCTGACCAGGATTTCAACACATTCGGAAAGTCTTCCACGCTCTCATAACCGAGCATTTTACGGAAAACTTCCGACCATGTACAGGAAACAAGTTCTGCGTTTTCGTTAAATTCCATACTCCAAAGACCGGATCCCATAGCATCATGAATATTATCCATAGCCGCCTGTTCTTTTTCAATCTGGGCATATGCGGCCCTGATCCTGGCGCCATCGGCTTTTTCCTGTTCCAAAAGGGTTCTGGCATTTTTCCTGTACAGTCTGATCAGTGATATAAATACGATCAGCATCACAGTTACGGTAATAATGATCTGGGTAACGCCGCGTTTTATCATGGTAGTACTTATGGAGTGAATCTGGTCCCTTATTACGTGATTTCGAATGAGGATCGTTAACATCCAGTTCGTATTTTCTATCGGAATATAACAGAGCGTTTCCAATGAATCGTTATAACGGAAAGAGATCTGTCCGGAATTTCCTTCCGTAAAATCATTTACTAACTGCTCATAACTGAAACCTTCTTCTATATCAGCCTCACTGAGCGCCGTAAGAAGGTTGTCTCCGGATATAATATTACCAAACTCATTGTTTGTCAGGTCTTCTCCGTTGCGATGGTACAGGCTGCAGTACGTTTCATTGCTGTCTGTACGCAGCATCAGCGAGCTCAGCATTTCTTCGATGTTGATCTGGGTAAAGCAGACTTTTATCTGTGCTCCCTGGAAAGAAATATTTTCTACGGGAACTGCAAGGATCACCTGTTTACTTGTTCCGTATAAATTGGAAATAGTAATCATGGGACCGGTCAGCTCTTCCGAAAGAAAGCTGTATCGTTCAAGACCGGATGCCGTACTGTACTCCGTATAGACGATACCGTTTTCATCTACCAGCGCAAATTTGTCCACGTCATAGAGTTCTTTGACCTTTCCCAGAAAACGGCGTAATGTCCCTTGTGAACGCAGGTCGGCCTCATCCAGTACGGCAAGCGCATTGTCCATGTATGCAAAGTGGCTTTTCAATGTTTCGGAAACGACCTGCGCTCTCCGACCGGCCAGTTCATCCAGATAAAATTCGCTGACTCTGTTTACAGCCTGATTCGTACTGACTCTGGCACTGTTTGATACCCATATCGTCGTAATGAGAAGAATCGCCGCAATAAAAATACCGCCCGCTACTGCGAAAGCAACGGTCTGATTCTTTTGTTTTTTATCGATTTGTCTGTTTTGCTGTAATTGACTCATCCTCTGTTCCTGCCATTCTTGATTAATGATATGATGCTTCATGAAGACTGTTGATCGTTTGTCGATCATGTGTCCATACGTGCTTTGCTGACGATTATTATATCATAATAAATGTGCGGACTCTATATCAGAAAGACAAGTTCTTTCGAAAATACAATTTTAAAATAAAATGTCAGGATAAGAACGTTTCTTACCCTGACACCTGTTTTCCCATGTTGTTTTTGGGAGCTGTTTTACTGTTGATTGATATAGTTCACAAGGCCTTCCGCCGCAATGATCTTTTGCATAAATTCCGGAAAAGCCTGTCCCTTGTAAGTCGTTCCCTTCGTGATATCAGATATGACACCAGTGTCGAAATTAACTTCTATGGTATCGCCTGCGCAGATGTCCTTTGCCGCTTCCGGGCACTCGATGATCGGCAGACCGATATTGATTGCGTTCCGATAAAAGATCCGGGCAAAGGTTTCTGCTATGACACAGCTTACGCCGGCAGCTTTGATGGCAATCGGTGCGTGCTCTCTGGAAGAACCGCAGCCGAAGTTTTTCGTTGCCACGATAATATCCCCTTTTTGTACTTTCTGAATAAATTCCTTGTCAATGTCTTCCATGCAGTGTGCTGCCAGCTCCGCAGGATCGGAAGAATTTAAGTAGCGGGCCGGAATGATCACGTCCGTATCCACATTGTCACCGTATTTAAAAACAGTTCCTTTTGCTGCTTTCATTTTCATACCTCCAGTATTACATATTTTGATTTACTGACATCCTATTTCATCGTTATGTTTGGTTCCGGGCCGGGTTCAGGATAACTGGCAGGGACAGGAAATCTTGCCGGTTACCGCGCTTGCTGCCGCAACTGCCGGACTTGCCAGATAGATTTCGGAATCCACATGTCCCATCCGTCCTACGAAATTTCGGTTCGTTGTGGATACACAACGTTCTCCGGCTGCCAGAATCCCCATATAACCGCCAAGACACGGCCCGCAGGTCGGCGTACTGACAACAGCGCCGGCTTCGATAAAGGTTTTCAGCAGTCCCTCTTCCATTGCCTGCATATAAATGGTCTGTGTTGCAGGAATGACGATACATCTCATACCTTTTGCCACGTGTCTTCCCTTTAATACTTCGGCTGCGGTACGCAGATCATCCAGTCTGCCGTTGGTGCAGGAACCGATAACGACCTGATTGATGGCAATGTCTTCTTTGATCTCGTCGATCGTTTTCGTATTTTCAGGCAGATGCGGGAACGCGATCGTCGGCCGGAGTGAGCTGAGATCGATCGTGTATTCCGCATCATAAACGGCATCTTCATCTGCTTCGTATACCGTATAGGCTTTTGCGGAATGTTCTTTTATATAGGTTAATGCCAGTTCATCTACCGGGAAGATACCGTTTTTGCCGCCGGCTTCGATTGCCATATTGGCAATCGTAAAACGGTCGTCCATGGACAGATTTTGAATGCCTTCTCCAACGAATTCCATAGATTTATACAAAGCGCCATCTACCCCGATCATACCGATAATATGCAGGATAACGTCTTTTCCGCTGACCCATTTATCCGGTTTGCCGATGATATTGAATTTTATGGCAGAGGGTACTTTGAACCATGCCTTACCGGTTGCCATGCCTGCAGCCATATCGGTGCTGCCGACACCGGTGGAAAACGCACCTAACGCACCGTAAGTACAGGTATGGGAGTCGGCGCCGATGATCACGTCTCCTGCCACGGTCAGACCTTTTTCCGGAAGCAGCGCATGTTCGATGCCCATTTCTCCCACTTCAAAATAGTTTGTGATCTCGTTACGGTATGCAAACTCTCTTACACATTTGCAGTGCTCAGCCGATTTGATATCCTTATTCGGTACGAAGTGGTCGGGGACAAGTGCGATCTTATCTTTGTCAAACACACCGTCCACATTCATTTTCTCCATTTCTTTAATGGCAACGGGACTTGTAATGTCATTGCCGAGTACCAGATCCAGATCTGCTTCGATCAGTTGTCCGGCTTCCACTTTTTCCAGTCCTGCATGAGCTGCCAGTATTTTCTGGGTCATTGTCATTCCCATATTGTGATACCTCCTTTTTTGTTTCCCTATAATCTGTTCTTATTGTAGCACAATTACTTCCATTCTCAAAATATATAATAATTATATTTATTATTCTTTATAGTTATAGTATGATAAAACCAGAATATATAAAGAGAGAGGTATCTTATGGAAGCAAATCTGAACCTGTATCATATTTTTTATACGGCGGCTAAAACGTCCAATATTTCCCTGGCGGCCAAACAACTATATATCAGCCAGCCGGCTGTCAGTAAAGCGGTTTCGAAACTGGAAGAAATGTTAGATACGACCCTGTTCTACCGAAGTTCCAGAGGCGTCAGCCTGACTGCGGAAGGCCGTTTGCTGTTTGAACAGCTGGAAAGCGCCTTTGCTTCCATATCCTATGGAGAAGAACAGATTCGTAAGATTGGCAGGCTCGGTATCGGGCAGATTACGATCGGCGTCAGTACAACGCTCTGCAAATATGTGCTGCTTCCTTATTTACAGCAGTTTATCCGGGAAAATCCGCATATCAGGGTGTCAATCGCCTGTCAGCCGACCGCAGAGACGATACGAAATCTGCAAAACGGATCTATCGATATCGGTCTGATCGGTGAAAGCAGAAATATGAAAGAACTGGCATTTTATCCGGTTATGGAAATACAGGATGCATTCGTAACAACGAAACGGTATCTTACAAACCTTTCTATGAGACTGGATATACAGCCGGAAGAATTATATGCGGACAACAATGCGCGTATTTGGTGTGAAGGGACTTTTTTGATGCTGCATGAAGAAAATATTTCAAGACAGTATATTGACGCTTATTTAAAAAGGGAACAGATTCTGCTTTCCCAATCTTTGGAGATATCGACTATGGATCTGCTGATCGAATTTGCCAAAATCGATATGGGGATTGCCTGTGTGATCGAGAATTTTATTGCAAAAGAGCTGACGGCACATACACTGATCAAATTACCGTTGGCAAGACAGATTCCCGGACGGAAAATAGGGTTTGCTTATAAAAAGCAGGCCAATCTCTCTGTTCCGTTGGAAAAATTTCAGTCGATGTTTACTGCATTTCCGCAATGATGTCATCTATGGAATGGCTGGTCATATAGTGAAAGATATCCGCCATTTGTACCGGAGAAAGGCTCATGTTCAGCTTGAGCCAGCTGATCACGACAAACGTCATGGACTGGGCAAAATATTCTGCGATCAGATCCACGGTCAGTCCTTTTTTCGCGGCGATTTTGCTGCCGGCCTTTCGGTTGATAAAAGTATAGAGAATTTCTTTGATGAATTTCCTGGTAATGCTTTCACAGGAATCCTGACCTTCCAAACGCCCTACTTTCTTATAAAAACTTTTATCTTTCTGCAGATTGGTAAAAATCATAATCAGCGCTTCCTGCAGAGAGCCTTCCTGCATTAAGGGAATGACCGGATCAAGAATTTCCGTGCGGATGATATATTCGAGCAGTTCATATTTGTCCTGAAAATGATTATAGAAAGTAGGCCGGATTACTCCGGCCTTATCAGTGATCTCTTTGATTGTAATTTTATCTATCGGTGTCGTGCACGCAAGTTCTTTAAAACTCTCGGCTAACAATCTGTCTACATTGTTTCTGTGGCGCATCGCGCGCACCTCCGTAAGATTAATTGTTAATCAGTTTATCCTCGCCGTTCCAGCTGTAGAGTTTTCTGATATCCTCTCCGACTACTTCTGCGGGGTGTTCGGAAGCTAATTTTCTCATAGCTTTGAAATGTACCTGTCCGCCTGCGGAAGACATATCAAGTAAGAAGTCTTTTGCAAAAGTACCATCCTGAATATCGGAAAGAATTTTTTTCATAGTCTTCTTGGTTTCTTCTGTGATGATCTTGGGTCCTGTGATATAATCGCCGTATTCCGCCGTATTGGAGATAGAATATCTCATACCGGAGAAACCTGACTGATAGATCAGATCTACGATCAGTTTCATCTCATGGATACATTCAAAATATGCATTTCTCGGATCATATCCGGCTTCTACAAGCGTTTCAAAACCTGCCTGCATCAATGCGCATACACCGCCGCAAAGAACAGCCTGCTCGCCGAAGAGGTCTGTTTCTGTTTCTGTTCTGAAAGTTGTTTCAAGAACGCCTGCTCTTGCACCGCCGATTGCCAGAGCATATGCCAGAGCCATATCCTGTGCCTTGCCTGTTGCATCCTGATGAACTGCAACAAGACAGGGAACGCCTTTACCTGCCTGATATTCGCTTCTTACGGTATGGCCGGGTCCTTTGGGCGCGATCATTGTTACGTCAACATCCTTAGGCGGTACGATACATCCGAAATGAATGTTAAAACCGTGTGCGAACATTAACATATTGCCTGCTTCCAGATTCGGCTCGATATCTTTCTTATACATGGAAGCCTGTAACTCGTCATTGATGAGGATCATGATGATATCCGCTTTCTTTGCCGCTTCTGCAGCCGTATATACTTCAAATCCCTGTGCCTGCGCTTTCGCCCAGGATTTGGAACCTTCATAAAGACCGATAATAACGTGGCAGCCGGATTCCTTTGCATTTAACGCATGAGCATGTCCCTGACTTCCGTAACCGATCACTGCGATCGTTTTACCTTCCAACAAAGACAGATTACAGTCTTCCTGATAAAAAATATTAGCCATTTTTCTCTCCTCCATTTGTTTCATTTTGTAAATTATTGGGTTAACATTTATAACCAAACGCCGACACGCTCTGCGGGCCGCCTTATTGGACAAAAAAGATATGTTCCCTTAAAGCTGCAAACTTATAAATACGTCACATTCTCTGTTCCGCGTCCAAGTCCTGCGATACCGGTTCTGGCAAGTTCCAGAATCTCATAACCTTCCAGAAGGCTTATAAAGGCTTCGATCTTATCCTGATTACCGGTCAGTTCGATAATAAGGCTGTCTTTGGAAACATCAACGATCTTGGCACGGAAAATATCTGCAACCGCAATAACGCCCTGGCGCTGTTCCGCCGATGTCTTCACTTTGATCATTGCCAGTTCGCGGTAAACGCTTTCGCTCGGCTTCAGTTCTTTGATGTCACGGACGTCAACAAGTTTTGCCACCTGTTTCTTGATCTGATCCAAAATCTCATCATCACCGGACGTTACGATCGTAATGCGTGTATAACGGGGATCTGCCGTCACACCGGCCGTAATACTTTCAATATTGTATCCGCGTCTTGAAAATAAGCCTGAAATACGGCTGAGAACGCCGGATGTATTGTCTACCAGAAGCTGAAGCACTTTTCTATGCATAAAAACCCTGCCTTTCTATTACAAACACTGTCAATAATTGTAGCAATTAAACCTGAAAAAGTCAACACTGGCCAAGTCAGTTACAACCGTCGCCGATTGCCAGAATCGTATTCGCACAAATTGGTTTTTTAAATAGCTTGGAATATTTATATAAATCCATAAACTGCAGTTCTTTCGGTGTAATGCCGGCTTCCACCATGACTTTTAATAATGTTGTAGGGGTAAATGTATATTTGTGATCCATATTCATGCATTCTTTATTATGGAAAAGTGCGTCACAGATTCTTCCGAAACCATATGCGTTGGGTACCGTAATCACAATTTTGTCTTCTGCCCTGCAGTATGACTTATGAATATATTCTAAAAATGCAACCGGATTCGGCGTATGTTCCAATACTTCGGGGATCAATACAACATACGGTTCTTCGCCAAATGAATCGTGTATGATCGATAGAATCTCATCTCTGTTTTCCAGTACGTCCCTTGCATAAATGTTCTCTGCATATTTTGAAAAAAACTGTACGGCTTCCCTGTTTATATCAAATCCGATCACTTTTTCAAAATTTTGAATCAACAGCATATGTAAAGATGTTTTGTTTTCAATCTGTTTTTTGATATTTTTGAGGTGCCCGCAGCAGCCGATATGTACGACATTCTTTATATTCATTTTTTTCAGTTCATTGATAATTACTTCTCTGCGCGGAAGCTTTTGGTAACCCGGATCATATGTAACCTCACCCATATGTCCATCATCGGTCTGTAATTCTTTTATTAAATCCTGGTCTATTTTCATAAACGATCATCCTTTCCATTGAAAATAAAGCTTATGATAAGGTTTCCAATTTGCATACGATCTTAGATATCAGATAATGATAGCCGGATATTTTCTTCAGTAATTCTATGATAACCGATACGGCCATACAAACAGCGATCAATCCAAAGACAATGCACAAACTGTAACGGAAAGAATAGATAAAATCCGTATACCAGTAATAGTAAATAAATGTATGGATCAGAAAAATATTGGTAGCATGTTTTCCAATCTGCTTTAAAACAGTACTCAAGATCGGTATTTGAGCAATCAGTTCAAATACGATAAGCGGTATCATAAACGCCAGCGTATAGGCAGGTTCTCTGCCGACATAACTCCATATGTCAAAAGTTAATTTTACGGCGAAAAGCATGCATGCCAATTTTATTATTTTATGTCCGGCCTGCTGTATTTTCCCAAACCATCCCTCATAGGCAAAGGCGATTCCCAATACGGCACTCGGTAACAGCATTGCATAATTACTCTGTATCCCGGCTCTGGTCTGCAGCGGAGACACAGCCATAGGAAGCAGACAGATTACAGGCAGTAAAAGACAGCGGAATTTATCATAAAGCATGTATAAGAAAGGCATCGTGATAATAAGCAGGACCGCAAAATACATATACCACCATGTTATATTGATCTGCGGTGTATTAAAATAGGCTGCCATTCCAAATGCATCGATTATTAAATAGATAAATTTTGTGCCTGCGCCATTATCATATAATGCACTGATCGATTCATGCATGATCAGTCTTTTGTATAATAACGCCAATATATAAATAAAAAATATGGAAGACTCCAGTTTGATCAATCTGACGCCGATCCATTTAAAACATGAATTCCATTGCACACTTTTGCTGCTCTTTAAAGATTGTGTCATTCCATAGGCGGATAAAAATGCAAAACCTGAAATACACATGCTGCCAAAGCTGACAATATGAATCAATAACGTTTCATTGGAAATAAAAGTCTGCACCTGATATTGATTACGGAATTGTGTATCAAGCGTATGATGGACGATCATTAATATAATTAAAATTCCCTTTGTAATAAGCGTATGTTCTTTGCTGAATTGCAAAGGGGCTGCATTTTCTGCAAATAATTTTGTCATATCATCAAAAAAACCTTTCTGACCAAAGCTATGGCAACCTCATCCTTATTCCGTATCAATACACTTTGGCAGTGCCAGCGTTCCGGTTCTCGCCACTTCGATAATGCTGATAGACTGCAGCATTTTGATGAGCAGATTGATTTTCTCCGGCACGTCACAGATCTGTATGATCATCTGGTTTTTGGACATATCTACAATATCCGCTTTCATGATCTCACATGTTTCCATAATATCGCGTCTGTTGTTCCGGTTATACTTTACTTTGATTAGCATCAGCTCTCTGCTGACGCTGGCTGCCTCATCAAAGGTCTTGATCTTGATGACATCCAGTTTCTTATTAAGCTGTTTTTCGATCTGTTCAATGGTGCGCTCATCGCCGCTGCTTACGATCGTCATGCAGGAAACCGTGGAATCATCCGTTTCTCCAACCGCCAGAGAATCGATATTAAAGCATCTCCTTGAGAAAAGTCCCGCCACTTTACATAGTACGCCGGATCTGTTTTCGACCAGTACCGAATATATTTTCTTCATTCTAATCCGCCCTCCTTACTCAGCATTTCTCTCACCGCCGAGTTTTATACAAGATCCGTCGGGTCAATGATACATTCCAAAAGAACCGATTCGTCCTGTGCAAGAAATGCCTCAATGGCATCCTGCGCGCCTTCCATGGTATGAAGACGCATGAATTTCATATCATAAGCCATAGCCAGTTTTTCCAGGTCGGGACTGCCTGACAGATCCACAACGGAATAATTGTCAGCATAAGTAAAATGCTGATATTGTCTGACCATACCAAGGTAATTGTTCTTTAGTACAATAATTTTTACAGGAACGTTGAACTGCCTCATAGTTGCAAGTTCCATCATAGACATCTGGAAGGAACCATCTCCGCAGACTGCGACGACCTGTCTGTCCGGGACGGCCAGCTTGGCGCCCATAGCCGCCGGAATGGAATATCCCATAGTGCCCATGCCGCCGGTTGTTAAAAATCTGCCGTTTTTGACAACATGGCAGGCGCATGACCAGATCTGGTTCTGCCCGACATCGGCAACATAAACGGCATCATCCGCCATTTGTTCCGACAACATACGGATAAATTCTGCAGGATCGACATACTCGGGATTGGGATCACGTTTTCGCTCCATAGTCGCACGGTACTCATTTAAAGTTTCTATCCATTCCGTATGTTCACATGTAAATTTCTCTTTGGCGAGGTCTGCAAAAATATGTTTGGCGTCTCCGACAAGCGGAATGGCAGCGCCGACGTTTTTGCCGATTTCCGCAGGATCGACGTCAATGTGTACAAGAATCTTATTTTCCGTGATGAGATCCGGCTGTGAAACCGCACGGTCTGCAACTCTTGCGCCGACCATGACTAACAGGTCCGATTCGTTCATGGCTCTGTTGGCATACGGTTTGCCGTTATTTCCCACCATACCGTAGTACATCGGATGTCTGGTAGGCATCACACCGATGCCCATCATTGTGGAAACCACGGGAATTTTATATTCTTCCGCGAATGCCCGCAGCTCTTTTTCGGCGTCGCTTAAAAGAACGCCGCCGCCGGCACAGATGATCGGTCTTTTTGCTTTGGCAAGCTCTCCTACCACTTTTTTGATCTGTACGGCATGTCCTTTGACGGTAGGTTTATAAGTACGCAGATTTACTGCTTCCGGGTAGGCAAAATCACGTAAGGGAGCATTTTGAACATCGATCGGCACATCGATCAGGACGGGACCCTTTCTGCCGGAATTGGCAATATAAAAAGCTTCTTTGAAGATCCGCGGAATCTCATTCGCATCTTTTACCAGATAACTGTATTTTACAAAAGATTCCACTGCACCCGTAATATCGGCTTCCTGAAAAACATCCGAGCCGAGAAGCGAACTGTCCACCTGACCCGTAATGCAGATTAACGGGATGCTGTCTGCAAAAGCGGTTGCAATACCGGTGATGACATTAGTCGCACCGGGACCGGAAGTGACGGCACAGACACCCGGTTTGCCGCTGACACGGGTAAGGCCGCTGGCCGCGTGCGCCGCGTTTTGTTCTGTACGAATCAGGATCGTTTGAATATCCGATTCCAAAATACTGTTATAAAATGGACAAATCGCAACGCCCGGATAACCGAATACGTATTCAACATTTTCTGCCTCCAGGCATTTTACCATTGCATCCGCACCTATCATATGGATAAGCTCCTTTCTTTTTGCACTGCCTATTTCGTTTCGTCTATATTTAAGATCCGTTTCGTAAGTTTTACGGCATCTGCCGCGTCTTTGGAATACCCATCGGCGCCTATTTCGTCCGCATATTCCTGTGTAATGACGGCGCCTCCGACAATGATCTTGGCGTCTACATGTTTTTCTCTGGCATAATCGATCACATTTTTCATCTGCTGCATCGTCGTCGTCATCAGGGCCGACAGGGCGATGACCTGTGCACGGTGTTTTTTGGCTGCCTCGATGATCTCTTCTTTCGCTACATCTTTGCCAAGATCGATGACTTTAAAACCGAAATTTTTAAGCATCAGCGCGACAAGATTTTTACCGATATCGTGAATGTCGCCTTCTACCGTAGCAATCACGACGGCGGGCATTTCCCTGCCGGAATTTTCTTCCATAAGAAGCGGCTCCAGGTATTCGATCGAAGCCTTCATGGCCTCTGCACTGGCAATCAACTGCGGCAGAAAATATTTCCCTTTGTCAAAAAGTTCCCCGACTTCATTAATCGCAGGAAGAAGCGCTTCATCCAAAATCTGTTTCGGCGCATTGCCTTCTTCCAACGCCTGTTTCGTATCCGTAACGATGCCTTTCATATTGCCTTTTAGGACATCGGAATGCAGTCTGCTCAAAACCGCTGGCAGAGTGTCTTGTGTATCGGCATTTACGGCATCCTTTGCGGATGTGTCTGCCCTGCCGGAGGCTGTAGGGACGACTGATGTTTTATACACAGGCTCTCCAAGAGCTTCTCTTTTGGTCTTTACGGCGTCCATAAGCTCGATATAGCGGATATCCGCTCCGTCTTTATTTAAGAGCAGATCAGAGGCAAATGCCATGCTTACCAAAAGTTCCTGCGAAGGGTTGGCGATTGCCATAGTCAGTCCTGCCTGGATCGCCATTGTAAGAAATGCGCTGTTGATATAACTTCTCTCCGGAAGACCGAAAGAGATATTGGAAAGTCCGCATACTGTCGCCAGACCGTTTTCTTTACAATAACGGATCGTTTCTAATGTCTCTAATGCCGCCGATCTGTTGGCGCCGACCGTAGCGACCAAACCATCCACAATGATGTCTTCTTTGCGCATACCAAGCGCATAGGCCCGTTTTTCTATTTCTTCAATAATTTCAATCTTTTCCCGCAGATTTTTCGGAAGACCGCTGTCGGACAACGGAAGCAGGATAAACATGGCCCCGTATTTGTGCGCAATCGGCAAAAGTGCGTCGACTTTGGCTTTCTCAAAAGAGATGGAATTGATCAGGGCTCTGCCGGGATACCTGCGCAGTGCCGCTTCTATGACATCTACATGGCTTGAGTCAATGGATAAGGGCAGGCTTGTAAGACCGCTTACCGTCTCTATAGCCGTCAGCATCATCGCCTTTTCATCGATACCGCTCATGCCCATGTTGATATCCAGAACCGAAGCGCCGCATGCCTCCTGTTCCTCGGCAAACTCCGATACCATATCCATAGAGCCTTCTTTTAACTGTGCCTGCAGTTTTTTCTTTCCGGTCGGATTGATCCGTTCGCCGATGATCATAAAAGGATCGTTTAAGTCAAAGGAAATACATTTTCTCTCGCTTGTCAGATAGCGCTGTATGGGCGCTTTCCTGTGGCGGATATGCATTGTGCCGACAGCTTCTTTCGCCGCTGCGATATAGGAAGGTGTTGTGCCGCAGCAGCCACCGAGCACGGAAGCACCCGCTTCGACTAATATCCTGATGCCTTCTGCAAATTCCGCTTCTTTCATATCATATACGGTTTCTCCGGCTTCATTTAAGACGGGTAATCCTGCATTTGGCTTCGCAATGATAGGAATTGACGTCACTTCTGCCATATCATGAATGATTTCCGTCATTTTATCCGGTCCTGTTGAACAGTTGGCTCCGATTGCCGAAACGCCGAGACTTTCCAACACGATCGCCGCAGTCTTCGCATCCGTACCATAGAGTGTTCTGCCATCGGCTTCAAATGTCATTGTTGCCATGACCGGCAGTTCACAGGTTTCTTTTGCTGCAATAACGGCAGCTCTTGTCTCCTGTAAACTCATCATCGTTTCAATGACAAGCAGATCGACGCCGGCCTGCACCAGATAACCGATCTGTTCTTTATAAATATCAATCAGTTCTTCGAAATCCATGCGGCCGACAGGGGCAAGCGGTTCACCGGTCATAGTAATATCACCGGCAACATAAGCATGTTCTCCTGCCGCTTCTTTCGAAGCCGCAACAAGGGCATGGTTCATTTCCCGGATCTTTTCTTCCAGTCCGTATTCTTTTAGTTTCACCCGGTTGGCGGAGAAAGTCGGCGCATAAATAATATTGCTGCCTGCTTCAATAAATTCCCGCTGTAATGTGATCAGTACGTCTTTATGTTCCAGTATCCACTGTTCCGGGCAGACCCCTGCGGGCATGCCCCGCTTTAGGAGATTGGAACCTGTAGCGCCATCTAAGAAAATCGGATGGTCTTTTATGAGCGCATTAAATTCTTTTTTGTTCATGAATCCGTATCCTCACCTGTTTCATCATAGAAAACCGTATCGTCCGTATCAAAATTATCGTCAGCCGGTTCCGTATCTCCTGTTTGACCGTCTGTACTTCCGGCATCATCCTGCGTGCCGCCCTCTGTATCCTGAGAATCTTCCTGTGTCTCATCATCCGGCCTGTTCAGGTAGCCACCGCCGAAGATCCCGTCTTCTTCCGTATAGGTTACGCCTTCTCCTTCCGGTATTTCCCCACGAAAGATGGTAATGATATATTGTATCCTGATATTGGCTCTGTCATAATATTCTTTGGCTGCCGCCTCGATATTGGCGTCATATTCTTCCCCTTCATAAGCCATATGATAGTACGAAACAGCCTGTGTCATGTTTTCGCTGGCTTCATCGGCAAGGCTTTCCACTGCAGAAAACTGTTCCGGTACTTCCAGACCGGCCATCCAGGCTAATTCCGCATCCAGGCTGTCAAGATAGGAAAGCATCTGCGAAACATATCCTTCCTGATTGACATCAATCGCATTCATATTGTCGTTAAACTCCACGATATGCTCAAAAAATGTTTCCATATTGGCCTGGTATTCATCCAATGCTTCGTCTTTTTCACCGCATCCCGCAAGGAGCATGCCGCAGAGCAAAGAAAGGCATATTTTTATTTTTCTCAAACTTACATCCCCCGTTACCGCAGCCTTAAGTGCTTTTGGCTCCGTTTATGTCATTTTCAGTAAAATTACCTAACTTAAAATGTACCATAATCTACGCTTCAAATCAAGAAAAAAAGGAATCTGCAGAATACCGTGTAAAATACCGAAAGAAAAGCCGTAGAATATTCTTTCACGGAGAAATCAGTGTAAAAAGGGAAACCGCATGAAAACAAAGCGGTTTCCCGAATAACGGATCACTCCGTTTTCTGTATATATTTCCCGGTATAGAGCGTACGTGTCGCATTCAGGACGGCAAGTACCATAACGCCTACATCTGCAAAGATGGCGATCCACATATTGGCAATGCCGAGCGCACCCAGAATCAGGCACAATACCTTTACGGCCAGTGCAAAGACAATATTCTGATATACGATCCGCAGGCATTTGCGTGATACCTGGATGGCAAGCGCAATTTTCATGGGATCGTCGTCCATGAGCACAACATCAGCCGCCTCGATCGCCGCATCCGAGCCGAGCGCACCCATTGCGACGCCGATATCGGCTCTTGTTAAAACAGGGGCGTCGTTAATGCCGTCTCCTACGAAGATCAATTTCTCTTTCGGGGTCTTTTCCTCTAAAAGTGACTCTACACGCATTACTTTATCCGCCGGAAGAAGTTCGCTGTGGATCTCATCAAGTCCCAGGGACGCACCGACTGATTCTGCAACCGCACGGCTGTCGCCTGTCAGCATCACTGTTTTTCGGATACCTGTTTTTTTCAACGCGGCAATGGATGCCGCAGCGTTGTCTTTCAGGACGTCGGCGATCAGGATATAACCGATATATTCTCCTTCCAGTGCAACGTATACGATCGTGCCCGGTTCATGGCATTGTACAAAGTCAATCTGTAATTTATTCATGAGTCTGGCATTGCCGACGGCGGCTTCTTTGCCATCGATCTTTGCGGTAACGCCATGCCCGCTGATTTCTTCAATATCCGTTACACGTTCCCTGTCCAAATCTTTCTTACATGCTTCCCGTAAACTTTTGCTGATCGGATGAGAAGAATAACTTTCCGCAAGCGCTGCCGCTTCAAGAATATAGGTTTGTGCATCCTGTCCGTCTGCCTGTAATTGTTTCGCAATATTTTCTCTGACGAAAACATTTTTCACGCGAAAAACACCTTCTGTCAAAGTGCCGGTCTTATCAAATACAACATAACCGGCTTCCGATAACGCTTCCAGATAATTGGAGCCTTTTACCAGCACACCGCATTTGGAAGCCGCGCCGATACCGCCGAAGAAACTGAGCGGAATCGATATGACAAGCGCGCAGGGACAGCTGATGACCAGGAAAGTCAATGCCCGAAATATCCATGTGCCCCAGTCCGGCGGCATCTGCATACACATCCGTACAAGCGGCGGCAGTATGGCAAGCGCTACTGCACTGTAGCAGACCGCCGGCGTATAAATTCTGGCAAATTTGGATATAAAATTTTCCGATCTGGATTTTTTCATACTGGAGTTCTCGACCAGATCCAGGATCTTACTGACCGTCGATTCTCCAAAACCTTTGGTGGTACGTACTTTTAACAGGCCCGTCATATTGACGCAGCCGCTGATCACTTCGTCTCCGGACTGTGCGTCTTTGGGAATGCTTTCACCGGTCAGTGCGCTTGTATTGATCGTAGAACTTCCTTCTACGATAACACCGTCAAGAGGTATCTTTTCACCCGGACGTATGAGTATGATCGTTCCCGGTTGCACCTCTCCGGGATCTACCTGTATCGTTTCGCCATCTTTTTCGATGCTGGCATAATCCGGTCTGATATCCATAAGGGCTGCAATATTCTGCCGGCTCTTACCGACGGCGTAGCTTTGGAACAATTCGCCGATCTGATAAAAAAGCATTACCGCTACGCCTTCTGAGTATTCTCCGAGACCGATCGCGCCGATCGTTGCGACCGCCATCAGGAAATTCTCATCAAACACCTCTCCGTGTACAATACCTAATATGGCTTTTCTTAAAATATCATAGCCGATGATCAGATATGGAATCAGATACAGCAGCAAAGATGGCAAGCCGGTCAGCTCGACAAAATGAAAGGCCGTTACCAGAATCGCCGCCACGATGATCCTGAGCAGTACTTTTTTCTGTTTTCTCGTCATATTGTTTCCCCATTCTTTCTCAGTGCATAACTTACATTTTCCATAATTTACACACCGGCATAAACAACTAAAATTCTTTCTGCACGGTGCATTACAGCACAATATCGCAGTCAGGTTCTACTTTCCTGCATGCCTTTAAGACCTTTTTCATAACGGCTTTTTCATCGGCACCCTCTGCGAAAACCACTTTCATCTTCTGTGTCATAAAGCTGACCGTTGCTTCCGCTACGCCATCTGCCTTTTTGGCTGCCTCTTCCATTTTCGCCGCACAATTTGCACAATCCACTTCAATCTGATATATTTTTTCCATTTCCTGCTCTCCTTTTCAATTTAGTATTACATTATCTCACGCTATTCTTCTACATGCTCCATTCCCATGCTTATGATTTCACGCACATGGTCGTCGTCCAGGGAATAGAAAACGGATTTTCCTTCCCGCCTGAACTTTACCAGTTTGGAAGTCTTTAAGATCCGGAGCTGATGACTGACCGACGACTGGCTCAGATTCAAAAGCCTGGCGATATCATATACGCACAATTCCGTTTCAAACAAGGAATATAGTATTTTAATACGGGTAGAATCGCCGAATACTTTAAAAAGTTCTGCCAGATCATATAAAATCTCATCATCCGGCTGCTGATCCAGTACTTTCTTCACAACGTCTTCCCGGGCGGCCAGAAATTCTTTGTCGGCCGGTTCCCATTCGATTTCTTTATTTTGGGATGCTCTATCGTTTATTTCACTGCTGTTCACAAGTTCCTCCTTTCAGATTACCTTTATAACATATGTTCATTTGTTCATATGTATAATACAACATTCTTCATAATCTGTCAACACGAATAAAAGCCATTCGGAAAAAAATTTCCAAATGACTTTTATGTTATACTTTATCCTATCTTACAGGTGCAGATCTATTCGCTGTCGTCACCGCGCAGAAAACTTGTCATAACATTTATGCCCGCAGCCATTTTCTTAAGCTGTGTCCGCTCGCGGCGCATATAATCTTCCAACTGGGCAATCTCTTCCCCGCTGAATCCGCTGCTTTTTATGATCGTACATTCCGGAATCCGGCCCTCCGCATTTCTTTCGCCATCCGTGAACGACACATAGGCATATTTCTGACCTTCCTTCACACAGACCGGAGATACCGACATTTTTAATTCATCATTCATATATTTTGCTTCCTGTTCGTTTCAGATTTTGAAGAATGAGACATCTCTTTCAAGCTCTATGGATATTTCTTTCAAATCTTTGGCGGAATCGGCAAGCAGACTGATCGTTGCATTCAATTCCTGCATGGAAGCATTGGTCTGCTCCGTAGATGCGGCATTTTCTTCCGCAACGGCCGAAAGGTTACGGATCACATCGGTCACCCTGACTCTTGCTTCGTCGCATTCCTTCGTCTGTGTATAAATTGATTCGGTTGCGGCAATAGAAGTCTCGATTCCGCTTGAAACATCTGCAAATTTAGCCTTTGTCTCTTCTAACTTCTTCTGCTGTTTGGCAATACTTGTGCCTACTTCCGCCATGATTTTAACGGAAGCTTCGGAATCAATAGAGAGCTGGTTAATGATGTCTTCTATCGTTTTGGCCGATTGGTTGGAATCCTCAGAGAGCTTTGAGATCTGCGACGCCACAACGGCAAAGCCGCGTCCTGCCTCTCCGGCTCTGGCTGCTTCAATACTGGCATTTAATGCAAGCAGGCTTGTTTCGCTTGCAATCGCTGTGATCAGATTGACAGCTTCCTGAATTCTGCCGACCGATTCATTGGTCGTATGTACAGAGGTTGAGATCTTCTGAATCGAATCGATTGTCATGTCGTTGGAAACGCTTAGTTCATTAATGATCTGTTCGGCTTCATTGTCTGCATTCTGGATACTCATGGATACTTCGTCAAGCGATTTGACACTTGCTACGATCTTCTCGATCATAGCGCCGATATTTGTGATCTGCATCGTTGCCGATTCAATATCTTCAGCCTGTGTTATGGCGCCCTGTGAAATATCTTCGATCGCATGGCCGATCTCATCGGCCGTTACACTCGTCTGAGATGCCATGGTTTCTAAAGAATCGCCCGCCTGCATCAGGTTTGCAGTAGAATTTTTGATATTTTTTACCATATCCTGCAGTTTGCCGATCAGATCATACATGGAGGAAACCATCATACCGATCTCATCGGTTCTCTTTTTGGCCGCTTCACTGATTCTGGAAACGTTATCACTGAGCTGTATCTGCAGATTGCCATCGGAAAGTCTTACTAACATGTCGCCTGCATGAACGACGATCCTAGCGATCCCTTTTACGAGAATGATGCATATGATCAGGGATATCAGCAGGATAACAAGTGCGATAGCGACAACGCTGTACGCCTGTGACATGATTGCAGCATCCACCTGTGCACTTGGGGAACCGGCAAAGACCATACCGATGATTTCATTGTTATTGTTCTTTAGCGGCTTATAATATGCATAATATTTTTCATTGTTGATTGTAATGTTGTCGGTGCGGTAATCGCTGCCGTTTTTTAATACGGTATCGATCACGACATCGGATGCCGTCGTACCGACGATCCGTTCACCGGTCTGTTTATCAAACAGTGAGGTTGCTCTTCTTGTATCACCAAAGAATATCGTGATATCAGCCTCGGTACCCTTGGTATAGCTGTCAATGACGGCTTCGTTTTCCGTTATGCAGTATTCTCCTTTATAAAGCAGATCTCCTTCCATATAGTAATCGCCTGCATCAAGTGCATCGTAAGACGCGGAAACAGCCTGACAAAGATTGGCTAATCCTGTAAATGCCTCATTCTGCATTCCTGTTTTCAGAGAATTAAGTGAATATAATGTAATGATCACTTCCAAAATAACCATTGGCAGTGCACACATCAATACCATTTTGGCTAAAATCCCGACACCCTTTTTCTTTTTTATTTCCATATCGGTTATGCCCCCTTCCGCATACGTTTTAACGAAATTATTATAGCATAGATTGTATGGAAATTAAAACAATTTTTTTGTAAATGAAGCAAAAAATGACAAATTTTTACGAACAATGACGAAATAATCGAAAAATAATGTAACCTTGAGACTCCTGTTACGGTCTGATCTGTCCGTTTCCAATAATGGTATATTTATAAGAAGTCAGTTCTTTTAATCCCATGGGGCCTCTTGCATGCAGTTTCTGTGTACTGATGCCGATTTCCGCACCAAAGCCGAACTCAAAGCCATCGGTAAATCTGGTAGAAGCATTCACATAAACACAGGCCGAGTCGATCTGTGCCAGGAATAATGCGGCATGCTCCTTATTTTCGGTCATGATGGCATCAGAATGTCCGGTTGAATAGCGGTTGATATGGCCGATCGCTTCTTCTATCGAATCAACCGTTTTCATGGATAGAATATAATCCAGATATTCCGTTCCATAATCCTGCTCGGCTGCATCAATGCAGTCGCTTATCCGTTCTTTGATCCGGGCATCCCCACGCATTTCCACGTTTTTCTCCCGCAGTGCATCCGCAAGCGGCGAAAGCAGCCTGTCGGCGATCTTTTCATGGACCACAAGGGATTCGCAGGCATTGCATACGCCGATACGCTGGGTTTTGGCATTGATGATGATCGGGATAGCCTTATTGATATCCGCGTCCTCATCAATGTAAATATGACAGTTACCCGTGCCTGTCTCGATCACGGGAATCGTACTGTTTTCGACGACCGTACGGATCAGTCCCGCGCCGCCTCTTGGGATCAGGACATCCACATATCCGCTCATTTTCATAAATTCCTTCGTCACCTGTCTGTCCGTATCCGCAATAAGCTGGATGGCATCCTGCGTGATACCGGCCTCGGATAAGGTGTCGCGTATGATCTTAGAAACGGCAATATTGGAGTGCAGCGCGTCGCTCCCTCCTTTTAGGATAACGGCATTGCCTGTTTTAAAACAGAGCCCGAAAGCATCCGCAGTCACGTTGGGACGGGATTCATAAATAATGCCGATCACACCGAGCGGTACACGCACTTTGTTGATGCGCAGTCCGTTTGGACGTTCAAAGCGCTCCAGTTCTTCTCCTACCGGGTCGGAAAGCCTGCTGATCTGGATCAGCCCTTCCGACATGGCGGTGATCCGGTCTTTTGACAGGCGCAGCCGGTCTAACAAACCGGGATGCATGCCGTTTGCTTCACCGGCCCTGATATCTTTTTCATTAGCCGTCAGAATCTCATCCGCTCTTGTAAGAAAGGCGTCTGCGATCATGGTAAGCGCCTTGTCCTTTTTTTCAGTGGACAGAGTCTGCATGATATATTTCGCCCGGACGGCTTTTTGGCCCATTTCCTCTAATTGCTGCGTATGGTCCATTTCTCTGCTCTCCCTTCGTATTTGGTGTTATTGATACTGCTTTTTATGATATATGTATTATCAAAAATGCATATCAGAATATTTTTTCCTCGGTTATGATCATTTCCGGGCAGGTATCGTGCCTGTCATAGGGAATATCATCAAGCATCTGACAGGCAAAACAAAGCGCTGCAGTGTGTATCGTTATGCCTGATGACTGCAGCCGTTCCAGATACCTGTCATAGAATCCCATTCCGTACCCGATCCGGTGATGCGCCCTGTCGAATACGGCTCCCGGCATCAGCATAAGTATATTCCGGGATGTTTTATCTGTGTCTGCTGTCCTGCCATCATATCCGGTATTAACGGTAAACATTTGAGCGGCGGATTCGGGTTCTTTGATGCCTTTGTACCCTTCCGAAAGCGCCGATAGGCTTTCTATCCGGTAAAAGTCCATATCCGTTCCCGACACTTTGGGGACATAGATCATTTTTCCTTCGGATAACGCCCTTTGTATAAGCGGTGTGGTCATTACTTCACTCCGGTATTCGACATAAGCCAGAATAATATCTGCATTTTGATAAACGGCAAGCGTATACAGAATATTCAGGATACCGGCGCTTTTTCTCGTAATCTCATCTTTGGACAGCCGGTTCCTGCGTGCCAGAATCTGCTTTCGGAGCTCTTTTTTCCGTGCCGCGCAGGACGCCGTTTTTTCTTCTGTGCCTGCCGCATTATCGCCTATATCTGCAGTCATTTCAGCTTTTTTCCTTTCCGGTTTCTTTCCCGCCGAATTTTTCGCCCAGGTTTGTGACGGATCCATCCTTTTCGACGATAGAAATATTGTTGAGCTGCCCTTTTAAGTTGTTTCTGATATTGGCGACATAGGCCTGTCTTAGTTTTGCCTGTTCGGTTTTCTCTTCCTCGGATAATCCTTCTGCCTGGGATTTATGATATAATTCATTGACTCTTGCAGTCAATTCCGCCATTGTATATTGTCTGTCATGAAGTTCCATACAGGGTAAATTCCTTTCTATAACCATATATTCGAAAACAGTCTTGGGACTCTATCCGCTCAGTGTCCATGCATCTGCTGTACATACAACGGCAGATCGAACCCTTCGTTGACATTGGCGGTAAACAGCGTGCCTATTTTTTGTCCGGCCAATATTCTATGGATGACTTTGATATCCCTGCTGTTGGCAATGACCATATCAACGCCCATACTGCCTGCGATCTTTGCGGCCTGCAGTTTCGTATTCATACCGCCGGTTCCGGAATCGCTGCCGGTGGATGCCTTTCCCATTTCCATAAGTTCGTCGGTAAGCTCGTTTACAACGTCGATATAGCTTGCGTTCGGGTTTTTGCGCGGATCATCCGTATACAGACCATCAATGTCCGAAAGCAGGATCAGCAGATCAGCTTTGACTAAAGAGGCTACGATCGCGGATAAGGTATCATTATCACCGATCTCGATCTCATATGTGGCAACGGTATCGTTTTCGTTTACCACAGGGATCACACCGAGTTTGAAAAGCTCTGCGAAAGTATTCTGCGCATTGTAACGGTTCAGATTGTCTACGATCGTATTTTTGGTCATCAGGATCTGCGCCGCAACCTGATTATATTCCGCAAAGATCTTCTGATAGGTCATCATGAGCCTGGCCTGTCCCACCGCGGCATAAGCCTGTTTCACTGCGATCGGGTTATCTTCCCCGGCATCTTGAAAAGAAAGCGCCTTCTTACCGACAGAGATCGCACCGGAAGTCACCAGCACGACATCTTTGCCCTGATTGCGCAGATTGCACAGTTCTCTTACAAGCACATCCAGTTTCGTATAATCCAGATCGCCTGTTTCGCTGTGCTGCAGCGAGGAAGAACCGATCTTGACCACGATCCTCTTTTTATCCTTCATCATTTCCCGTATATCAGACATTGTTTTTCATCCTTTCCGCAATTTTTTCTGCGATCAATATGCCGTCCATGGCCGCCGAGGTAATGCCGCCCGCATACCCGGCGCCTTCCCCGCACGGATACAGTCCCCTTAAAGCGGACTGCCCGGTTTCGTCTCTGCGGATCCTTACCGGAGAAGAAGTTCTGCTCTCGACGCCCGATACATAGACCGCACTATCGGAAAAACCGGGCAGTATCCGGCCAAACTGCTCCATTCCTTCCACAAAGGCACGGCTCAATGCCATAGGAAGGATCTCGTGCACTGCGGCAAAAGAGCTGCTTCCTTTTATGGACGGCAGAAAGTTCGGATATTCCTGTAAAAGCGCTGATCTTGTTTCCGGCTGCCCCGATAGGGCATGCTTAAACTGTCCGTAAGTTTCCACCGGAATCTTTCCTGCTCCGATTTCATAGGCTTTGGATTCCAGTTTTCGCTGAAATGCGATTCCCGCAAGCGGATGGCTGCTTTCAAAGTCATCCGGCGTTACGGTAACGATAACGGCGCTGTTGCTGTTATCTCCTGCGCGTCCGTGATAACTCATACCGTTTACGGCCAGCCTGCCGTCTTCCGAAGAGGCGTTGACTACATAACCGCCCGGACACATACAGAAAGTATAAACGCCTCTGCCGCCTGTAGTCTGCGCCGTCAGTTTATAGTCAGCCGCCTTAAGATAGGGCGATTCTTCCATACCATACTGTATCCGGTTGATCATTTTCCGGGGATGTTCTATCCGCAGTCCGACCGCAAATGATTTGGCCTCGATCGGTACGCGGCGCTCATAAAGCATCGAAAAAGTATCTCTTGCGCTGTGTCCGGCGGCAAGGACAACGGTATCCGCCATCAGCCGTTCTTTGCCGTTAATGATCACTTCTTTGATATGATCATGATGTACCGTGATATCCGTCACTTTGCTTTCAAAACGGATCTCACCGCCCCCTTTTATGATCTCGTTTCGTATATTTTGAATAACTGTCAGCAATACATCCGTTCCGATATGTGGTTTGGCCTCATAAAGAATTTCTTCAGGTGCGCCGGCCTGTACGAAAATACGAAGCACCTCTTTGCCGCGGCCTGTCTTATCCTTGATCAGCGTATTTAATTTGCCATCCGAAAAGGTTCCGGCGCCGCCTTCCCCGAATTGTACATTGGAATCGGGATGCAGCACGCCGGTTTTCCAGAATTGCTCAACATCCTTTTTTCGCTGTTCAACGGGTTTTCCGCGCTCCAAAACAATCGGACGCAGACCGCATTTGGTAAGAAAATATGCGCAGAATAGTCCTGCAGGGCCGCTTCCGATCACAACGGGCCGCCTGTTTTCTGAAATAGTTTGAAATAACAGCAAATTATCTGTAGGAAAACAGTATGTTTTTTCATCAGATGGTCCGATCTGTATATCCGCTTTTCCTTTGCAATGCGTTTTGCGAAGAACTGCTTTCTCCATTCCGTCCGGCAGTTGTACATCTATCGTATAAATATAGTAAATATCCGGTTTTCTGCGTGCATCCGTCGATTTTTTGATGATACGTAAAGAAAGTATCTGTTCTTTTTTTGCGCAGAGTGCCGCCGCGATCCTGGCCGTAAGCTGCCCGCCCGTATGCGTAAACGGCATTTTGATGTTACTGATTCTGATCATCGGATCTCCTTTTATCGATATTTTTCACAGGCAATTGCGAAACTTTGCTTTCGCCGTCCGGCTGTTTTCCATTCGCACGGATACTTTCCGCCGCAGCGCGGCCGGCTATGGCGCCGCTTGTAAAAGCCCACTGCAGATTATATCCGCCGCATATGCCGTCCATATCGATGATTTCTCCCGCCATAAAAAGATGCGGTACGTATTTCGATTCCAGACGCGCGGTAAGTTCCCCTGCCGGTATGCCCCCTGCGCAGACCTGTGCCTGCTCAAAACCGTTGGTTTTGCTGATATGAAGCGTCAGATTGCGGTATAGCGCGGCAATCTGACGGCGCGCAGATGCCGGAAGATCCTTTACATGATCCTGCTCCCTGCCGCCGCACAGCCTGATCATAAGCTGGTTGATCTTTTTATTGGAAATGCCCGTCAAAAACTGTATAAGCGTCTGATCTTCCATAGTCCGAAAGCGTTCTTTCCACAAACGGCTGTATGCTTCTTCTTCGTATCCCGGAAGGAAATCGATCCCGACCGAGACTTTCTTTTTATGTAACAATGCATAAGCCGCTTCTCTGCTGAACTGGAAGACCGGAATGCCGGATATGCCGTAATCCGTAAGCTGCAGTTCCCCTTGTACGCGGCTTCGTACCTTTTCATCGATTCGTAATGTCAGAGCGGCTTCTATGCGTACACCGGCGACACTCTTTAAGTAATCTTCTTCACAACGCAGCTGTACGAGCGCCGGTACGATTTCCGTAATATGGTGTCCCAGACTTTTGGCTAACGTATAGCCGTTTCCGTCAGAGCCTGTTTTGGGCGCTGCCATACCGCCGCAGGCAAGGATCAGCGCATCATAATATTTTCTCGTCTGCTTTGGCAGTCTGGAACCTGTTACCGTGACCTGTATCCTGTTTGTCTGCCTGTCCGCATGCAGCGCTTCTACCATACAGTCCGTATGGACTGTAATACCGTACCGCTCCAGTGCAAAGCGCATGACATCAAGTACGGTAGAAGCCTGATTGGATAACGGATACAGATATCCCTGCCGGTCTTTTATGAGCATTCCGGATTGACTGAAAAAGTCAATCGTTTCCGAAACACCGAATTGATCATATAGATCCTGATAAAAAGAGACGCCGCTGCCATAATAGGCGTCCTTTGTCATCCGGGTATTGGAGAAGTTGCATTTTCCGTTGCCTGTCGAAAGCAGTTTCTTTCCGACTCTGTCATTTCTTTCATACAGTTCCACGTCCGCACCGGACATGGCGGCCTGGATCGCTGCCATCATGCCTGCCGGGCCGCCGCCGATCACGGCAATCGTACCGTGTGTCCTATTTGGTTTCACTTATCTGCTCCCAATCATTTCATTATCATAAATATTTTCAGCTAAAAATGATATGATACGGTATCATAAACACTAACTCATCATAACACTAACTGGAATAAGACTCAAGAAAATTATACAGCGCCCTCTCGTCCTCGATATATTTTCCCCGAATAATCTCTTTTTGCAGGGATTCGTTAAGACTTGTAAGCAAAATGTCCGTATTCATATGGATGGTTTCTTTGTCGCTTTCATATACGACTACAAAATGATCCGCAACCATCAGATAGAAGCCGTTGTCTTCTTCTTCCAGGCGGTAATATTTACAGATCACCACCCTGTCTTTGGAGAAACTGGACAGTTCAATCGTCTGAAACCCCAATTTCAGATCGGAAAGCGCAGGATTTTGATCATAGGACTTCAGCTCTTCGATCAGGCCGATTCTGTCAAGGCCGATGTATTTGACCGGCACCGGTTCCTCTTTCTCTGCCACTGTTCCGTTTGCCAGATCGATTTCTTCTATCAGATAAAGCGTATCCGCCGTTATAACAGGCGCTTTTTCGACTGCCGTTTCGATTACCTGTCCCGTATTTTCTTTCTGTTGTTCATATTTATTCGGATAAAAAAACTGTTCCGCTTTCAAAGTAGCATAACTTCCCGCGCCAAACATAATACCCGCCGTTACGCAAAAAAGACTGATACGTCTTATTATTTTCATTCCGGTAAGTCCTGCCTTTCCCAAAGAATATATAATCAGTATCAGTCAATTTTTCATTTTTATTCAATTTATTAATAGGCGCCTATCATTCTGCCAAATGTTACCCAGATGACGCCAAACGGAAGTTCCGAGGCTTCGCTTTCATGAATGACCCTGAGTACGATCAGCAGCAGGATATATAAAACGGCGTTTACAAGGCAGCTTATTAGAATTGTCGGAACATTGCCGACAATATCCGGCAGCAGCTTGTTAAACAGCATGACCAGCAGACCGCAAAGGCAGGCTGCTACAGCCGGGAAAGCGAACGAATACAGCCATTCCTGTCGATACTGCACCTTTCTGCTTACGAATGCAAAACAAACGACCGCCAGTATTATCATAAAGACCATGACCGAATAAACAACGCCGTCCGCCCCCAACAGTCCTTTTTTAACGAACAGAAAAACCGCAAATATATGAAGGGCAAGCGAAATTCCGACGGAGATCAGCAATTCTATCATCATACGCATTTTGATCATCAATTGTCCGAAAAGAAATGCGATTCCATAAAAGAAAATAATAACGGTTCCCTGCCTGAGCATGGAAACGGCCAGTTCACTTTCTCCACGATAGAGTCCCTTGACAAAGGGTTCCGCCAAAACAGCAAGAATGATCGCTGTCGGAAACGCCGTGATACATACTTTCTTGACCGCGCTGCCGATACGGTCACGCATGATGCGGTATTCTTCTCTTTCGTAGGCAGCGGCGGTCTTTCCGATGGAACCCTGTACCGTCAGACAGACGAGTGCCGCGCCGATTCCGGTTAATGCCGCATATTTCCCGTAATAGGAACCCCACAGCGCTGTTCTGTCCGCCTGCAGCGTCCGATTCATGCAATAGTTAAAGAAACGCTGATCTATCAGCATAAAAACATTGGAAAAAACGGCGATCAAAGCGACCGGGATGCTGCTGCCGATCAACATGCCGGCAATCTCACCGCCGCTTTCCAGTCTTCTGCCGTTATCCTGCATAAGCTGCCGTTTCCACGCACCGCTGTAAAGTGCAAAAACAAAGAGCAGATAGATCAGCGTGATGAGTTCGGCGATCACAAGTCCAAAGACCGCTCCCATAGCGCCATAAGCATAGGCTACTGCATCGTTCTGATAAAGCGCTGCCGCCTTTATACCGTATCCTTCGTAAACAAATCGTCCGCCGCTCAGTACGGCGATCAGCATGGTTACTTTTTCAATAAAATGAGAATGCGCCACCAAAACGCCGAATCCGTTGCCGTTAAAATAACCGCGGAACACATTGACTAGTGCAGTCAGCAAAACGGCCGGTGCACAGACAAAAACAGCTTTTTTGCTCATCGCTTCGAGAACCAGTATCTCCGAAAGCGGGCCGGCAGCAAATACGATGATCAGTGAAAAAAAAGCACCAAGCAGCAGCGAAATTTTGAATGCTTCATGAAATACTTTCCGCGCGCTTTTATATTGTCCTCTTTTCATACGGTACCGGATCAGTCCGGTCATGGTTCTGGATATGCCGTAGGAAAAAAATAAAGTAATCAACGAAAAAATTTCGAATGCCGGCGCGAACAGACCGATTCCGGCATCCCCGATCATTCTTGAAAGAGGGATCCTGATGATCAGGCTGATCATGTATGTGATTCCGACAGCATATACCGTCAGACTGCCTTTTGCACTCCTCTGGTCTTTGTCCGCGCCAAAGGATACTTCTCTCTTGTGTAATTTCATAATGATGCCTTTCGTTTTTACTCTCTTACGTAACCAAGTTTCTGTAAAACAATCTCCTGTTTCTGTTCCATTTCGGCCGCTTCCGCTTCTTCCATATGATCATAGCCGCATAAATGAAGCATACTGTGCGCCGTCAGAAAAGCAAATTCCCTCAGTTCACTGTGTCCGAACTCTTTGGCCTGTTCCGACACCTTATCCGCAGAAATGATGATATCTCCGAGAATCAGCTCCCCGCTTTCAAAGTCAAAGCAATCGGCCTGCATCGCTTCCGCAACAGAGAAATCTCCGGCTTTTTCGTATGCCAGATTCGGAAAGGAAAGCACGTCCGTCTCCTTATCGATCTGACGGTATTGTTTATTATACGCCCGGATGCCGCCGTTATCCGTGATCAGCAGATTCAGACAGACTTCATAAGGACAGTTTTCCATAGCCAGAACGGCCCCGGCAACATTTTGCACGACTTCTTCCACCGCAAAAGGAAATTCTTTATTTGTTTCATTTTCAACGTAAGAAGTCATAATAAAGTTTCTCCTCGTTAAAGATCTTCTTCATTTCCCGTACCTGTGCAATGGAAATGTCGCTGTTATATAATACGCCGGATTCAAACTTTTCCGTAAAAACCGATTCGATGATACGGTCATAATCTAATTCCGCTTTCGGATTCTTCTGAAACATTCCGCGGATCGCCGTAACGATGCTGTCAGCGAATAAAATGACGGTGGCTTCCCGGGAAAGCGTTTTCACTGCCGGATCCACATATTCCCGCAGCGTCTCTCTCGTATCCGGCGGAATATGATACTGTGAACAGATGGCCTGTACGTTTTCCCATGTATTTTCCCCTTTTAAGATGCCAATCCTGTGATAATATCCGCAGGCTTTTACGACTACATCGTTAAGGGAAAGGCGCTTCGCAATACGGTCGCCCAGGTAAGCCGTATGTACGGCATGGTAATATTCTTCTTTATCCAGTTCCTTCAACTGTACGAGCAGCGGAAATTCCGGATCGTTCAGGTCCATATATCTATCCCGGTATCTGTGGATTACGGTACTGTTAAAAATCTTCAATGCGATCAGCAGCAGGATAAAATTCACCATCAGATTGATCGCCACAAAAGTATACTGGGAAAGAGACAGTCTCTCCCGTTCAAATAAAACGATATTGGCAGTCAGACAGACTGTCAGAGACAATAACGAAACCAGAATCGGCAGTCCGACCTTAAAATGATCATCCAATCTGCTAAATACCATGATACCGATCAGTCCGCTGAAAAAATAAAGTGAAAACTCGTGATATCCGCCTGACTGCTGCAGCATAACGGACAGCATGAGGCAGACGCTGCCTGCCGTTAAGCCGGAAATACTGTTGCTGAAAAGACCGAGGATGATAAAGACGATCAAAAACGGCCATGCCGATGCGGGAAGCATCGGGAATATAAGAGAAAGCGTCAAAGAGATCAGGTAGAAAACGACGAAGTTACGGTAGTTTCCTTTATATTCATAAAAAAACAGGCCGTTCACTTCACTTGCAGAAAGGGCAAAGATCACGATGCCGCTTCCGAGCATGATCATGACAACATTACAGATGATATCCGCCATACTGCCTTTATAAAGGAAAGTTCCTGCTCCTGCGATCACGCCGGATAAAAGAAACATTGCCAAAAATTGTATCCGCTTCCGGCCGTTTGTTTTTTTCTTTTCTTTCTTATTTTCTTCCATATTCAAAATTCCTGTTCTTACGCTTTTTATCTGTATTGTTTTCTCTGGCTTCATAAGTTTCGTATGCCTTGACGATTTTCTGGACGAGCGGATGTCTGACAACGTCTTTGCTTGTCAAGCTGCAAAATGCAATATCCTCTATTTTGGAGAGTACTTTGCCGGCTACGTCAAGACCGGATTTCGTTCCCGGAGACAGGTCCTTTTGCGAAGCGTCGCCGGTTATGACGACTTTCGAACCGAAACCGATCCTTGTTAAAAACATCTTCATCTGCGCCGGTGTTGTATTCTGCGCTTCATCCAGAATAATATAGGCGTTGTCCAAAGTCCTGCCGCGCATATAGGCAAGCGGAGCCACTTCGATCAACCCTTTTTCCATATTTTTGGCAAAGCTCTCCGCGCCCATGATCTGATAGAGTGCATCATATAGCGGCCGCAGATACGGATCGACCTTACTTTGCAGATCACCCGGCAGAAATCCCAGTTTTTCTCCGGCTTCTATAGCCGGTCTTGTCAGGATGATCCGGCTTACTTCGTTGTTTTTAAACGCTGTGATCGCCATAGCCATTGCCAGATATGTCTTCCCGGTTCCGGCCGGTCCGAGTCCGAATACGATCATATTGTTCCTTATGGCGTCTACATATTGCTTCTGTCCAAGCGTTTTGGGTTTGACGGGTTTTCCGCTCATCGTGTGACAGATACAGTCCTTATCTATCGTCAGCAATACTTCTTCTTTACTTTCTTTTCCCATTTCTATCGCATAGTTGATATTTTGTTCCTGCAAAACATTACCTCTTTTGGAAAGCGCCACCAACTCTTCCACCGTTCTTGACGCTTTTTCTACATTTTCTCTTGAACCGCTTATTCTCACGGCACCGTCCCTGTTGATGATCATTACATGAAAATCATTTTCCAGTTTCTTGATATAGGTGTCATATTCACCGAAAAGATTCTGCATATGTTCCATGGGAACATCCATTTTAATCGTAAATTCATCCATCTGCTATTCTTCCGATACCTCTGTTTCGCTTTCCGCTTCATTTTCCACGTCGGGAATCTGCTGCGTTGTATTATTGACTATGGAAACGGCTTCTTCTACGAGCTGCATCTTGATATTTAAGATCCATTTATCGTTTCCTTTATTTATTGTAACATTTTTTCTGGTAATTTGTACCCCTTTTTCCTCTAAAGTCTGCAATATTTTATCCCATTCCGCCTGCATGATCTGCTGCATCTCTTCTTCGGTATGTTCTTTTTCCACCAACGTATACTCTTTGGCATATTTCGTACCGTAAAATACGGGCAGACTGAGATGATCAAGCAGCTGTACCTGTTTCTTTTCACCCGAGATATCATAAATCTCATACGGTATTTTTCCCGCGGAGAGATTCCATTCTTTGTCCTGAAATCCGAATAAAAGAATCTTTTTCTCTCTGCCGGAGTATTCTTTATCCTGATATACGGTCTGTTTTTCCACAAAAAGAGATTTATCATAAGCGATCAGAATGTCCGCATCCGCTTCGTAGTACTGATATTTCCGTACCGTTGTATCGTCATTATAGACCGGAACGGCGCCGCTTACAAGAAGCTGTCCTTTTTCCACCGTATCGCCTACCGCTACTTCGGGAGTCCCTTTTCTTGTGATCATATAAACAATAACGCCGTCTTTGGCTGCAACGATATCTTTACCTCCTGCGGGACTGTCTGCATGTTCTCCATCGTTCAAGGAAGATTGACCAGATGAGTCATACTCCGGCACTTCATTTTCCCGAATCTGGATAATGAGCGTCGTGCCCTCTATTTTTAAAGATGCCCATGTAATCATATCATATTCTTCCCGCAATTGCATTTCTAATTTTTCAATCTGCACATTTTCTTTTTCCATTGCGGTATGAATGCCCTGGCTTTCCAGGTAATCAAGAAGGATATCGTCTGTCAGGGAATAGTTGCCCTCTATTTGGATATCCCATATGTAACGTGCCGTAAACAGCCAGAAAAAAAGGCAGAGAATCAGTCCGGCGGCAAATATCTTTCTCCGCCTTATTTTCGGCACAAAAAAAGGCAGTCCATGTCTTTCTAAGACGGATGCCCTGGTCCCGGTTTTTTTGAGAAGTGTTTTCAATGCAAAAAAACCTTTCACACTTACTTTCATCGTATAATAATCGCCGTGATTCTCAATATCCCAGACCAGAATATCATGATTTCCACACAGATTTAAGAATCTTTCCGTAGAATATCCCCATACTTTGATAGAAACATATCCTTTTACATACTGCATCCAATGAAGCATATCACTACCATGCCTTTCCGACTGATGATCATAAATACCGTACGCTTTCAATATTGCCGCCTATTTTCATGTCTTCATTGGTGTAGTAATCGATGGAAAGCTGTTTGCCCTGAAAACAGATCTTACAGTTTTTTCCCTGCAGGACAATAGATTCCTTCGTATATTCTATAATGCCTTTATAATTTTCGATAAATGCTTCCCGGTTGCCGGTCACAGTCACGATAGCGTCTCCGAGCATGGAATCTTTGGGGAGTTTCAGAGACTCTACGATCATTTCTTTATGCCGGGAAAAAGAATTTTTAACAGGTTTTCTCATACTACAGTATATGTGCATGAGGGTTGGATCATGATAGAAAATCCGTGCCTGAAGACACCGGTTTTTCTCCTGCAAGTCTTAACACTTCTTAGCAAAACAGCAATTTCCGTAAACTTTAACAGTATTTCTCACACGATTCCTTTGATCAGCGCAGCCTTTTCCGGCCTTGTTTCACTGAAACGATAAGCGCATAAAAAACGCTCTTTCGAAAGAAGCAGTTTTTCTTTATCATTTGCATGAATGGTCGCCAATGATTCTCCGGCTTTTACATAATCACCGACTTTTTTATGCAGTATCAGACCGACGGAAAGATCGATCGTGCTTTCTTTCGTTTCCCTGCCGCCGCCAAGCAGTAAGGAGCAGATGCCGATCTCATCACAGACAATCTTCTCAACATAACCCTCCTGTTTGGAAAGAATTTCTTCCGTTATACGGGCTGACGGTAAGAGCGATGTATCATAAACTGCAGACGCATCGCCGCCCTGCGCTTCTACAAACTGTGCCAGTTTACGCAGCGCCTCCCCGCTTTCTATCACGCCTCGTAGCATATCATACGCCTGCTTTGTATCTTCTGCCGCTTTGCCGGCCAATAACATCTGCGCACCAAGCTCCATACATAACTGCGTAAAATCCTGGGGACCGTTTCCTTTCAGCGTTTCAATGGCCTCTTTTACTTCCAGAGCATTGCCGATGGCAAATCCAAGCGGTTCATCCATATCGGAAATTACTGCTGTGGTTTTCCTGCCGGCATGTCTGCCGAGCATTACCATCTCTTTGGCAAGTGCAAAAGCGTCTTCTTCCTTTTTCATAAAAGCGCCGCTGCCTGTCTTGACGTCCAGTACGATCGCATCCGCACCGGAAGCAAGTTTTTTGCTCATAATTGATGCGGCGATCAGTGACATATTATCGACGGTAGCCGTCACATCCCGCAGCGCATAGAGTTTTTTGTCAGCAGGCGCGATATCGAGCGTCTGTCCCATTATAGAGATACCGATGCGGTTGACCTGGTCGAGAAAATGTCCGGAAGAGATCTCTGTGGAAAACCCCGGAAAACTTTCCAGTTTATCAATGGTGCCGCCCGTATGGCCGAGTCCTCTGCCGCTCATCTTGGCGATTCTGATACCGCATGCAGCAACCATGGGCGTTAAGGCAATCGACGTTTTATCGCCGACTCCGCCGGTAGAATGTTTATCCACTTTGATGCCCTCTATGGCCGAAAGATCCAGCATATCACCGCTCTTTGCCATGGCCATCGTCAATGCGGCCGTCTCTTCCTGCGTCATTTTCTGAAAATAAACAGCCATCATCATGGCAGCCATCTGGTAATCGGGAATTCTGCCGGCAGTATATTCCGAGATCATAAAGTCGATCTCTTGTTTTGACAGGATTTCTCCGTTACGTTTCTTCATGATCAGATCATACATTCTCATTCGGGCACACTCCTTTACAGCGTCAGATTATTTGTGATACGGCTCTTTGTGGATAATACGAAAACAACGGTATATCTGTTCTAACAAAATAACCCGCATCAGGGGATGCGGGAATGTCAATTCAGAGAAACTGAGCGATAAATCTGCACGTGCACATACTCTCTCATGCAGTCCGAGCGAACCGCCGATTATAAACTGCAGATGACTGATTCCCTGTACCATAAGGCTCTCGATCTTCCCTGCGAGCGCGGGGGAATCAAATGTCTTCCCCTGAATTTCAAGCGTGACCACATAGGCATCTTCTTTTATATACCTTAAGATGCGTTCCGCTTCTTTCGCTCTGATCTGGTCTTCCAGCGTGGCTCCGGCCCCATCAGGCGTTTTCTCATCCTCTGCTTCCATGATCTCCAGCCTGCAGTAACGGCCCAGACGTTTGGCATATTCGGCTACTGCGTCCCGGTAATATTTTTCTTTGATCTTGCCGACCGAAATAATCGTTATTTTCATGGCTTCTCTTTGCTGTTAAAATAAGTTCTGGTAATAATCGTCTACAAAATGATCTAAAAATGCTTCTTCCAGGTTCATATATTTTTCTTTGATCAACCGTTTCATTTTGTCGGTACGCTTAAAATATTTCTGTTCTTCCGCAATGTCTTCCGTATCGAATAATCCTTCGTCTATTCCTGCCGCGCTTAAATTTTCATCACACCATTTTGTAATCTCGGCTAAGAGCGAATCTTCTGATTTCGCTTTCACGGACAGGAGTTTGAACGTTTTCATGGAAACAATGCCAAAAATGATAAACAACAGAAAAAGGGCGCCCATAACGCCGCAGATAAAATACCTGGTCGTAACCGAATTCCTGTATAGGGGAATGACACCAAACAAAATCAGCAGAGAAACGACGAAACCGGCAATCCCGACAATCAGCAGTGTATAAGCGGAAGTTTTGTTTTCTTCGGCTTTCTGTGCACTGTTTTGATAAGGCGCATGCCATGTGCTCCGGCTTTCGGCGCCTGATGGCGTATCTTCGGCTTCCTTTTGAATTTCCTCAGACAGTTCCTCTAATGCCTCTTCGTCCGGGATTTCCGGCAGAAAATCCGTTTCATCAACGGACTCTTCTGTAAAGAGAGCGGATGTATTCCCTTCCTTTTCTTCTAAACTCTCGACAAGTTCGGCGCCGCAGTCGGCGCAGACGGTAATTCCTTCCACATATTCATATTTACAGTTTGGGCACCAGGGCATACGAATTTTACTCCTTATGTATCAATTTATCATGGTTTGGTAAATTTTTCAAAAATGATAAAACCATACATATTATTATAAACGATATGCCGCATTGTTTCAAGTTCTATCTACTTGTCTTCCTTTGGCTTAAGCAGTTCCCGCATCCCCTGATTCTTATTGTCATCCTTGTCGATATCCATGCACAGATCGGGTTCATTCAGCTTCCGCCATACGGAACATTCTCCGATAGCGCTCATATCCCGCCACAGCTCAAATACACCGTTTGAGGCAACGCCTTCCCATTCCTCCACCGTTCCTGTATAGTCTACGGTATTGGCGTACATTTCTCCATTATAAAGTCCATCCGTAAAATTTCCGATAACATTTTGCAGCGTTCTTTCGCGAACATCCAATTTGGTCGTATCCACATCATAATGCTCCGCACCTTCCCCATTTGGAAGATCATTGCTCCACTGCCCTGAATAACTGTGTGCCTGGTACACTTTATTGTTGGTGATCTTATCGTCGGCGCCGATATAGTAACGGTACCATCTGCCATCGCCGCTCCGCATGCCGTGCGACCAGGAGCCATAATAATAAGTGTTGTTTTCGTAAATGGCAAGTCCGATGCCGTCCGGTGCGCCGGAAGCGTCTACATCACCGCGGTAATAATAGGAATTCGTTCCTTTTAATCCCGCGGAAAGTTTCACGTAACGTTTTAAATGCGCCAGATCCCATACCGCATCGAGATTATTGTCCGCAAAAAACGGCATCATCTCATTTAAAATAAACTCTTTCGTATAAGATATGTCATTTTCATCTTCGATATCCACAACGATCGCCGTTTTATCTGTTGTTTCGGGTTCTAATGCTGTTGGCGTCTGATCCGGCGTTCCGGTCTGCTGGGAATCCGGCGCCTTAGACGTAATATCGGATTTTTCCACAACGATAGCGCCCTGCTCCGGTGTTTTCGGCATCACATCATTCTGCTTCTGCTGTTCGGCATAATCTGTAATATCCTGCTGCAGTTCTTCCACATCCATAGATGTCGTCGTATCGGTTTTCCTGGCCGGTAAGAGAAGCAGCAGCACGATAATACAGATCAAAAGGATCAGGATGATGCCAAGAAGCGCCGCGATCAAAGGTCTTTTATCCTGCCCATCGCCCTCCGATTTATCCTGCCTGGCCAGTCTCATGATACGTTCGTCTTCAAACTCGTCGTCTTTGTGTCTGTCGTTATTTTGTTCCATTAAATTCATCATTTCACCTCATTTTTATTCGCAGTAGTCAAGGCAGACTCTGCCTTCCGTAACGGATCCGACATATGCGGCTGCCGCCATATGTGCCGGATGTTTCTGATATGTCTGCAAGGCCTCTTCGGTTTCAAAAACAGAAATTAATCCAATGTCCTTGTTGCCTGAAGGGAGGGCCTGCGTGACAACCCGTAAAGAAATTGTTCCGGGAACCTGGTCTTTTACTGCCTCCAACTCCTTTTTCATGCGCAGAGCCGCATCCTTTTTCTCTGCATCCGATAATTCTTTTTTAAAATTCCATAAAACAATATGATTTACCATTTTCTATCATCCTCTCTATTTACCGTTTTCATTATAATCATAGATCCTTAAAGAAATCAGGGGAAAATTATTAATTTTTTCTTATGATAACCGTTTTCAGTATTTTCCCGGAATCATCTTTAAACACCGTTTTACCATTTTTTATAAAGCCGGTTTTACGAAAAAGAGATACGGACTATTCCATATCTCCTTTCCTGTTACCGCCTGCCTAACGGGATAAATATTCATCGATACCTTTGGCTGCCGCTTTGCCGGCCCCCATGGCAAGGATGACCGTAGCAGCGCCCGTTACCGCGTCACCGCCGGCATAAACGCCCTCTTTTGTCGTTTTGCCGTATTCTTCGTCGGCAACGATACATTTATATTTATTGACCTCAAGTCCTTCTGTCGTGGACGATATCAGCGGATTCGGGGACGTGCCAAGAGACATGATCACGGTATCCACGTCCATGATAAACTCAGAACCCGGAATTTCTACCGGACGTCTTCTGCCGGAAGCATCCGGTTCACCCAGTTCCATTTTGATACATTTCATACCGCATACCCAGCCGTTTTCATCAGCCAGAATTTCCGTAGGATTGGTCAGCAGATCAAAAATAATGCCTTCTTCTTTCGCATGATGCACTTCTTCCACACGGGCCGGCAGTTCTTCTTCACTTCTCCGGTATACGATATGTACTTTGGCACCCAGCCTGAGCGCAGTTCTTGCAGCGTCCATGGCAACGTTACCGCCGCCTACGACAGCCACTTCTTTTCCGCGCATGATCGGCGTATCGGAATCTTCATGGAACGCTTTCATCAGATTGCTTCTCGTCAGGTATTCATTGGCGGAAAATACGCCGTTAGACTGCTCCCCGGGAATTCCCATAAATTTAGGCAGACCCGCGCCGGATCCGATAAATACTGCGTTAAATCCTTCTTCTTCCATAAGTTCGTCTATCGTAACGGATTTACCGACAACAACGTTCGTTTCAATCTTTACGCCAAGAGATTTAACATTTTCAATTTCTTTGGCAACGACATCTTCCTTGGGCAGACGAAATTCCGGAATACCGTAAACGAGTACGCCGCCCGCCTCATGCAGTGCTTCGAAGATCGTAACGTCATAACCCATTTTGGCAAGATCTCCCGCACAGGTAAGGCCTGCAGGGCCGGAACCGATAACCGCTACTTTTTGATTTTTCTTCTCTTTGGCGCCTTCCGGTTTCACGCCATTCTCCCGTGCCCAGTCGGCTACGAAACGTTCCAGTTTCCCGATAGAAATCGGCTCTCCTTTGATACCGCGGATACATTTGCCTTCACACTGACTCTCCTGCGGGCATACACGGCCGCAAACGGCAGGCAGTGACGAATCTTCACTGATGATCTGATAAGCGGCTGCGATATCGCTTTCTTTTACTTTTTCGATAAAACCGGGGATATTGACAGCCACCGGACATCCCTTGATACACTGTGCGTTCTTACAGTTTATACAACGCTCTGCTTCACACATTGCTTCTTCTTTATCATATCCAAGGCATACCTCTTCAAAATTTGCCGCACGTTCTTTCGCATCCTGCTCTCTTACAGGAATTTTCTTTAAAACATCCATTATGATTATCCTGCTCCTTTCTCAGTCTGTGCAGTTTCCGCATCCGCCGTGATGGGTATCCCCTTCTTTGGCCTTTAGGAATGCTCTTCCTTCTTGCGTTTTATAAATCTGCTGACGTTTCATCGCCTGGTCGAAATCTACTTTGTGTCCGTCAAATTCGGGCCCGTCGACACAGGCAAATTTGACTTCACCGTCTACGGTAACACGGCATGCGCCGCACATTCCCGTACCGTCCACCATGATCGGATTCAGACTGACAATGGTAGGAATATTCAGCTCTTTTGTCATCAGACAGACAAATTTCATCATGATCATCGGGCCGATGGCAATGCAGACATCATAATGCTTTCCTTCTTCAACAAGATCTTTTATTGTCTGTGTTACCATACCGCTTCTGCCGTAGGAACCATCATCTGTCGTAATATAAAGATTTCCGGCTGCGGAATTCATTTCTTCTTCCAGGATCAACAGATCTTTCGTCTTGGCGCCTACGATGACATCCGCATCGATGCCCCGCTCATGAAGCCATTTGACCTGCGGATATACCGGCGCTGTTCCGACACCGCCCGCAACAAATAACATTTTCTTTGTTTTCAAGACTTCAGGATCCTGCGTTACGAATTCGGAAGGACAGCCTAACGGTCCCACAAAATCATGAAAACAGTCTCCTGCTTTTAATGCCGACATCTTCTGTGTAGCGGCACCGACGATCTGAAACACGATCGTAACCGTTCCTTTTTCTCTATCATAGTCGCAGATGGTGAGTGGAATCCTTTCTCCATCTTCATCCATTCTGACGATAATAAACTGTCCCGGCTGACAGGATTTTGCAACGCGTCCTGCCTCAACTACCATAAGGAAAATATTGGTTGTCAGCTCTTTCGCCTCTAAAATTTTGTACATTACTATCCATCCTCCAATCATACATCTTTATAATGATAAAAGATGTGTATCTATTTTGCAAGACTTTTTTAAAGGGGCACTGCCGTAAAGTCTCCATTTTCATCATAGCCAAGCCTTGCCGCTTCGCCTGTATATACCTGAATGAGGAATACTTTATCCGTACGGTTCAGCATACCGGTTCCATCATCATAATATTCATTGATGGTAAAATACGTATCTTCTCCGACCGGCAGCACGGAGCTGAACTGGTAACTGTACGTACCGCTCTGCAGCTGGGTATTACCGTTTCTGTCCAAAAGATAATTCGTTTCCACCAGACGGTCGATCAGTCTGCTTACCGCTTCATCCGTAGATATTGTATCATGTAAAACAAGCGTATACGTACGCATCGTCACATCACTGGAGATTCCTTCGGGCGTAATGTTGACAAATTTAAAATTGGTTGTTCCAAGCGGCATCGGGATCGGTCCGGTATAAGGAACGGAATCCGCCGTCGGTTCCGAATCGTCCGTCGTATAGAAAGTTTTACAGCCTTCCTGACCGTTGACCGAGATCATCATCGACTGCGTATATTGGCCGCTGTATAGATTCACTTCCGGCGCATTGGGTACATCCAGGCTGATATGATAAGTCTTACTTACCACATCGCTCTTAATGCCGTAATCGTTGATGAAAAAAGCGCTGATCGTATATTCGCCGCCCTCCAGAAAAAGCGGCGCCGTATAGATTTCACTGTATTCGTTCGGTACGGATCCGTCTGTCGTAAAATAGATCGTCCCCGAAGTATTAGAACTTAATTTTAACGGGATCACTTCGGCATAATCGCCTTCTACATAACTGAATTCCGGCGCTTTGGCCAGATACCCCTGAAACATATTCACGATCGTATCTTCGCTGCAGGAAAGGAGCAGTTCGTTGATCTCTTCATAACGCGCTTCATTCGCGTAAATCGTGATCATCTTATCATAGGCTTCTTCAACATCTTCATAGGAATAGGTGCCTTTGTCGATAATCTGTTTTAAAGTACGCAGCGCTTCTTCATTGTTGGTAAGCAGATAATAATAGTCCGCTTTCAGAAACAGAATCTGTGACTGCGTATCATCTTTTTCATATGCCAGATCAAGACAGGCGATCGCTTCTCTATATGCTCCCTGATCCGCATATTCCTGTGCCTTTTCGATCTGATAAGACACGGTCTGCGTATGTTTTTCATATAACAGATAGGAACAGGCGGAAATCATAAACACAATAACAACAGTCAGGACAAAACCGATCATACGGCTTCTGTCACGACGGTCTAATGCATCCTCATCATGAATACGCACCGGGTCCGCTTTTTTGGCCGGAACTTCCGTTCCTGAAACGATCATCCCGGTTGATGTATTTTGCGCGTTCCCATCCGTGTCTTCTTCCTGCGAGGCCGCTATCGTAGAAAGCGCTTCTGTAATACTGTTCTCTATTTCCGGTTCAAAGTCAGGTACGATCCGGATCTCATTGCCGCAGGCTTCGCAGATCAGATGACCCTCCTTCATTTCTTCCCCACAATTTGGGCATTTCATAGGCAGCTCCCTTTCTAACGCACTAAAGCAGCCGACTCCACTAAATTTAGCATTAACATGGCAATCGTCATTGGGCCGACACCTCCCGGAACGGGAGTGATTGCGCTGCAGACAGGAGCGACATCATCATAATCTACATCTCCGCATAACTTATTGTTTTCGTTTCTATGGATTCCCACATCGATAACAACGGCGCCTTCTTTTACATATTCCCGCGTTATCATTCCGGGTTTGCCGACAGCGGCTATCAGGATATCCGCCCGTCTGGTCACTTCACGCAAATCTTTCGTTTTGGAATGCGTTACGGTAACCGTACCGTTTTCCCGCAGCAGCAAAAGGGCCATCGGTTTGCCGACGATATTGCTTCTTCCGATAACGACACATTCTTTGCCGGCAATCTCAATGCCGGAACGCTTCAAAAGCTGTATGATACCCGCAGGCGTGCAGGAAACGAAACCTCTTTGTCCGATACAGAGTGCCCCGACATTCTGCGGATGAAATCCATCGACGTCTTTTCCGGGATCGATTGCACGGATCACTGCGTTTTCGTCAATATGCGCCGGTACGGGAAGCTGTACAAGAATGCCGTTTACGTCATCTCTGCCATTTAATTCCGCGATCAGTGCAAGCAATTTTTCCTGTGTCGTATCCGCAGGCAGTTCATAAGAAAGAGACTCGATGCCGATATAGGCGCACGCCTTCTTCTTATTTCCCACATATACGCTTGAAGCAGGATCGTCCCCAACCTGAATAACGGCAAGACATATTGTCTTTCCTTCCTGTTTCATAACAGACACTTTTTCTTTCAGTTCCTCTTTTATCTGTGAAGAGATCTTTTTTCCATCGATGATCTGTGCCATGTTCCGTGCTCCTTTCTTTTAATACAATCCGGTTATCTGCCCTTCATCATTGACATCTATCCCCATAGCCGCGGGTTTTTTCGGCAGTCCGGGCATTGTCATGACCGCTCCGGTCAAAACTACAATAAAGCCGGCGCCTGCTGAAACATAGACTTCTCTGATCGTTATATCAAAATCTGTCGGACGTCCCAGACGCGTCGGATCATCCGATAAAGAATATGGTGTTTTGGCCATACAGACAGGCATTTCTCCAAAACCAAGCTGCTCCAGTCTCTTAAGCTGTTTTTCAGCTTCCGACATGTAAACTACATCTTTGGCGCCGTAAATTTCCTGTGCTACCGTCCGAATCTTTTCTTTTATGGAGATTGTCGGCTGATAGAGTACATGAAATGCAGACTCCTTTGTATCCAGTGTATGCAGAATTTTCTGCGCCAGTTCAATACCGCCTTCGCCGCCCTTTTCCCAGACTTCGGAAAGTGCAAATGCACAGTTTCTTTCTTCGCAGAAGCATCTGACATATTCTATTTCCGCCGGCGTATCCGTTACGAAAGAATTGAGGGTCACGACGATCGGCACATCATACTTTTGCAGATTCTCAATATGTTTTTCCAGATTGACGATTCCTCTTTGCAGCGCTTCCATATTTTCGGCGGACAACTCCTCTTTTGCGATCCCGCCGTTATATTTCAGCGCTCTGACCGTTGCTACCAAAACAACGGCATCCGGTTTTAATCCCGCTATATTACATTTGATATCAAAAAACTTCTCTGCGCCGAGATCTGCACCGAAGCCGGCTTCCGTTATAACATAATCCGCCATTTTCAAAGCGGTTTTCGTTGCTCTTACAGAATTACAGCCATGCGCGATGTTCGCAAACGGTCCGCCGTGAACGAGCGCCGGCGTATGTTCGAGCGTCTGAATCAGGTTCGGTTTCATGGCATCTTTTAAGAGCGCTGCCATAGCGCCGACTGCACCGAGGTCCGATGCCGTTACCGGTTCTCCGTCATAATTATAGGCAGCGATGATGCGCCCGAGCCTTTCTTTTAGATCCTGCATATTCAAAGCAAGGCAGAGGATCGCCATGATCTCCGATGCCACCGTGATCACAAAATGATCTTCACGCACCGTACCATCCATCTTATTGCCAAGTCCGACGACAATATTCCGAAGCACTCTGTCATTCATATCCAGGCATCTTTTCCAGACGACTTGTCTGGTATCGATACGCAGTGCATTCCCCTGTTGGATATGGTTATCTAAAAGTGCAGCTAACAGATTATTGGCAGAAGTGATTGCATGGAAATCACCGGTAAAGTGAAGATTTAAATCTTCCATTGGCACAACCTGCGCATACCCGCCGCCTGCCGCGCCGCCCTTGATGCCGAAACACGGTCCAAGAGATGGTTCACGCAGCGTCAAAAGCGCATTTTTACCGAGTTTCCCAAATGCCTGTGAAAGTCCTACGCTTGTAGTCGTCTTTCCCTCCCCTGCAGGCGTCGGATTGATTGCGGTTACTAAGATCAGTCTGCCATCCGGCCTGTCTTCTATGCGATGCATATACTCTTCCGATAATTTCGCCTTATATCTGCCGTATAATTCCAGATCGTCTTCCTGCATACCGAGACGCTCCGCAATTGTGACAATGGGTTCCAGGACTGCTTCCTGTGCAATTTCGATATCTTTTTTTATCTGCATGCGCTTCTCCTCTTTATTGTTTTCTCATGAATTCATCCGTTCATCTTACGTGAAACCGATCTGTTCCTAAATGATCTCTTCAACAAGACGTTCAAATTCATCCATGGACATCAGCACTTTACGGGGTTTCGTTCCCTCTTCTTCTCCGACAACTCCTGCTTCGCAAAGCTGGTCCATGATCCTGGCCGCTCTGTTAAAGCCGATCTTGAACATCCTCTGCAGCATACCGATAGATGCCTTGTCTTTATCAATGATAAACCGTCCGGCTTCAGCAAAATACTGGTCGTATTCCGAACCGGTTTCGGCACCCGATCCGCCGCTTGTAACGGAGCTTCCTATATTTTTGATCTTTTCTTCTATATCTTCGCTGTAGATATTGCCGATCTCCTGATTTTTCAAAAAATCCACGACATCCGAAACTTCTTTATCCGACACGAACGCCCCCTGTACCCTGGCCGGTTTCGGATATCCCTGCGGATAAAAGAGCATATCTCCTTTACCGAGCAGTTTCTCGGCGCCGACCATATCCAGTATCGTTCTGGAATCCACACCGCTTGATACCGCAAATGCGATGCGGCTTGGCATGTTCGCTTTGATCAGTCCGGTAATAACGTCTACGGAAGGTCTCTGCGTGGCAATGATCAGATGAATGCCGCAGGCTCTGGCAAGCTGAGCAAGACGGCAGATCGATTCTTCCACCTCTCCCGGCGCAACCATCATCAGATCCGCAAGCTCGTCTACAATAATTAGAATCTGCGGCATCTTTTCCGGTGCCTCGGCATCTCCGGCCGCTCTCATGCTTTCTGCTTTCTTATTATAACCCTTCAGATCGCGTACGTTGAGATCGGCAAACTTTTTATATCGCTCGGTCATTTCCGCCACGCCCCAGTGCAGCGCCGCAGCCGCCTTTTTGGGATCGGTCACGACGGGAATGAGCAGATGAGGGATCCCGTTATAAATACTGAGTTCAACGACTTTAGGGTCGATCATGATCAGCTTCACATCATCAGGATGTGCCTTGTAAAGGATTCCCATGATGATCGTGTTGATGCAGACTGATTTACCGGAGCCGGTAGCTCCCGCGATCAGCATATGCGGCATCCTGGCGATATCCGTAACGATGATCTTGCCTGCAATATCCTTTCCTACCGCGAAAGCAAGATTGGATGGAAACTCCCGGAATTCTTTTGACTCCAATAAGTCACGCAGTGCAACCGCTGAATTCTCCTTATTCGGTACTTCGATTCCCACCGCAGCCTTACCGGGGATCGGCGCTTCAATTCGAATATCGGTAGCGGCCAGGTTTAACTTGATATCGTCGGCAAGTCCCACAATTTTACTTACCTTCACGCCCTGTTCAGGCTGTAGCTCATATCTTGTAACGGAAGGTCCCTGACTGATGTCTGTTATCGTTACTTTTACGCCGAAAGTCGCTAACGTCTGCTGCAGTCTGACGGCAGTTTCCTTTAACTCTCTGTCGGCATTGCCGTTTTTATTGACCTTTCCTTTGGCAAGTCTGTTATACGGCGGAAAATGATATTGTTTCGGAAGTTTGGGATCCGCCGCCGGCATCATATTTTCTGCCGCCGGTGTTTCGGCGCTTTTGCCCTGCGGATTTCTTAACTGCACACTCTTTTGTTCCGACTGCTGCGGCCGTATGCTTTTCATTTCTGCATGCTGTGAAGAAAAGTCTCTTGGGATAGGGGCCGGTTCCTCAGGTTCCGCAAATTGTTCGTAAGGCCCGTCCGGTCTTACATCCTCATCCTGATCTTCCTGGGAACTCCGGATATGAATCTCATCCAGTTCATCATCTTCATTCTCGATAAAATGATATGTATTCTCCGCTTTTTGGACAGGTTCTTCTACTTCATCCATAATCTCTCTATTGATCGTAATCTCATGGATATCATCCCGGATATGTTCGTCATTTTCATGATAAGAGTCATTTCGTGAAACACCGCCTGCCGTATCGTTTCCGGAATTGTGCAAAGCGGTATCCAGCATAACGCCGGATACTTTTTTATCCATTCTTAATATTTTTTCGTTTTCCCGTTCTTCTTCCTGCAGCTTCTTTCGTTCTAATTCCTTTAAGCGGCGCTCTTCCATGGCTTCGCGCCTTTCTCTGGCGCGTTCGCGTCTGTAGGCAGCGTCCTCAACGGAACGTTCGTATACCTTTTTGCCCTGATTGGCTACGCCGTTTATAAAAGACCTGTCTGTTATCACGACAGCACATATAATGCCAATCACAGCGACGGCCAGCACAGTACCGACCATACCGAGCAGTTTGTGGAACGCGAAAGCAGCGGAACCGGCTATGATGCCGCCCCCGTTTCTGTTCTCACTGCATCTTTTATAGATTTCCGTAATCTGATATGCGGAACCTTCCGAATACTTTGCACTGAACAATTCAAAAACGATTCCGGCAATAAAAAACAGGACAAGAAATGCGACCAGCTTTCTCGTTGCAAAGCGATTGCCGATGTTGGACATACCGAATGCGACCGCCAGAAAAATAATGACCGGTGCAATATAAGCCGTCAGGCCGAATAAACCGAACATAAATGTACTGACAGCATCTCCGATCTTTCCCACGATACCGAAATTGCATAAAAACAGAATAACGGAAAGTGCCAGAAATACGATCAGCAATATCTCATTGCGGATCGCCGTATCCATGGGTTCCCCACGCCGGCTCCTCGATCCGGCGCCTGTTCTTCCCGTACTTCTTGCAGTTGATGTTTTTCTTGCTGTGGAAGTTCTGGAACTGCTTTTTCTCGTCCCCGTGCCTCTTCCCTGGTTTGATGCCATGTCTGACCTCCAAAGAAAGAATGCCATTTCATCGGCATTCTTCACATTCTTCTCATTAGTATATCATTTTCAAATATACTTGTCATCCTTTATTTTGTATCCGCTTTTTTTCTCTCTACCATATCATGAAGCTGTTTGATCGCATCCCTGATCCCTCCGACTTCATTGATAATTCCCTCTTCTACCGCCTCTTTGCCGACCAGAACGGTTCCTACATCCTTCGTCAGCATGCCGGTTTCCATCATAAGTTCTTCCAGACGTGTTTTGGAAATTTTACAATGTGCACAGACGAAACCCGTAATACGATTCTGAATCTGTTTAAAATAGTCAAAAGTCTGCTGCACGCCGATCACCATGCCATTTAGACGCACCGGATGAATGACCATGGTCCCGGTCGGCACAATATAGGAATAATCCGTACTGACTGCTATCGGCACTCCGATAGAGTGACTGCCGCCCAATACAAGAGATACGGTCGGTTTGCTTAAAGACGATATCATCTCCGCAATCGCCAGTCCCGCTTCCACGTCGCCGCCCATGGTATTTAATAAGATCAGCACGCCATCTATTTTTTTGCTGTCTTCGATTGCGGCAAGCTGTGGTAAAATATGCTCATATTTTGTCGTTTTCGAAGAACTGCTCAGATTATCATGTCCTTCTATCTCACCGATGATCGTGATCAGATGCAGATTATGTTCCGATTCGTTTTCGTCTAACGTAAGCTGTCCCGTCGCTTCGATCCGCGCGTCTTTATGCTTTTCACTGTCCGCCTTGGCGGCTTTCTTTTCGTCTTCATTTTCATTTGTATATTTTTTCTTTTCTTTTTTATGATCCTGACTGTTTCCCATATCATATCCGCCTTTCCAAATATTAATAAAAGTCAGGCCCAAAGCCTGACTTTATTTTTTGCCATATTCCCTTTTTTATACGTCAAAATCATCATTTTCCGCAATCTCAACATCAAAATCCAGCTTAGATTCATCCAGTTCATACTGATATTCCATAGCCTTTTTTTCATGCTTCTTCGGAAGCGGCAGCGGATTTTCGATAAAGCGCGGTTTTGATTCTGTTTTGTCTGTTTCAGGTTCCTGCATAGGTTCATTCTCCATCGGTGCTGTCTCCGGCGCCGGACTGTCCCCCGGCCCGACAGGCGTTTCCGGCTCTGTTACCGTTTGTGCCGCAGCAGCCTTTTGGACGCGCGGCATCCTGTTTTTCGTGAAACACTGCTGTAAGCCGATCCCGGCAAGAACGCTCCACATAAACAGCGAATAAATCCGGTATCCCGGTGTTTCTGTTGTCAGATGAGGCGCACCGAACAACAGCGCAAGGACTATCCACTGTGCGGCATTCTGCACTTTCGGCCGAAACCAAAACGACATGATCAAAAATGCGGCCAAAAAAACAAGCACAAAACATTCTATTATGGAAAATCCCGTTATATACGGCATGTATGCCGGACTGTATGTCGTTGTCTTCAAAGGCAGATGCACGTTGAAGGCAAACCAGTTTCCGGCGTATGCCGCGATTGTCCCGCCATCAACATATGCCCCATAAGCAAACAGGCCCATAAGAACAAGACCGGCAGATGAAACAACAAGCAGCAGTAAAAATACCGGCAGCGTTTTTGCCGAAGAGGTATCTTCTTTTTTCGTGGAGATAGCGCCGATCAGGCCCGCCGGAATAACAAGCAGTGTGATAAAAAGCGCGTCCAGATAAAACAGCAGACCGATCATGCATCCGCATACAAGCGAAGAAAATACCGCGCCTTTTGCCTGATATCTGTCAAAACAGTAATTTTTCACATATCTGCCGATGATAAACAATGCAAGCAGATACAGGAAAAAAGAAAAAACTTCCGGCGTCATCACAAAAATGCGCTCGTTATAAACCGAAGAAAAAGACAAAAAAAGCATCGCGACATATGCCGGCAGTTTACCGGCCAGCGTCCTGACCGCCAAAAAACCCAAAATAACGGTAAGCATCTGCAGAACGATCTGCAGCCATACGCCGGCCATTAATTTATTGCCCAAAAAAGATAAGGCAGTAGAAAGACACAGCGTATATAGATCGGATATATTATGTATATAATCCGCCTGTTCCTTCCCGGCCGTTACCGCCGCCAGTTCATAATACGAGGTTACGTTAAGACGATCCGCACTGCTTTGCATACAAAGATAAATGCGGAGTCCCAATCCGGCGGCCAATATAGCAAAGACTGCCAGATTCTCTAAAATAATGACCGCTCTGACATTCGTTATCTGTTTTAGCGTGACCGCGTTGTATATTTTCCGGAGTCCGAAACAGATAACCGCCGCACATGTAAAAACTACCAGTACCATGGCTGCCATAGCGGCTCCCGTATCAATTCCCGGTCCCTGCAGCCAGATCGATATCGTATAATCGGCAAGCAAAACGCCTGTGAAACAGGTAAATAGAACCCACAGCAGACAGCTTAGCCATGATTTTTTGTATGTCATATTGTCATCCTTTGTTCATAGCATATCTAAGCAAGCGCCTGTTCCAGATCCGCTATGATATCCTTCACGTTTTCAATGCCTACAGACAGCCGGATCAGATCAGGCGCCACGCCTGCCTCTACAAGCTGCGCATCGTTCATCTGTCTGTGCGTATGGCTGGCCGGATGCAGCACACAGGTTCTGGCATCCGCTACATGTGTTACGATCGCGGCTAACTGCAGCTTATCCATCATATCCGCCGCAGCCTGTCTGCCGCCTTTTAAGCCAAAAGCAATAACGCCGCACGTTCCATCCGGCATATATTTGCGGGCCAGCTCATAGTATCGATTGCTCTTTAATCCCGGATAATTGACCCAGGCAACTTTTTCGTGCGCTTCCAGATATTCGGCAACTTTCTGCGCATTATAACAGTGCCGTTCCATGCGCAGCGGAAGCGTTTCCAGACCTACATTCAGTAAAAAGGCGTTCTGCGGGGACTGGATAGAACCTAAATCCCGCATAAGCTGGCTTGTCGCCTTCGTAATATAGGCCGCTTTACCGAATTTTTCGGTATAAACGATCCCATGATAAGATTCATCCGGCGTACAGAGTCCCGGAAATTTATCAGGATATGCAGCCCAGTCAAAATTGCCGGAATCAACGATACAGCCGCCTACTGCCATAGCATGTCCATCCATATATTTCGACGTGGAATGGGTTACGATGTCCGCGCCCCATTGAAACGGATTGCAGTTTATCGGCGTGGCAAAGGTATTGTCGATAATAAGCGGTACATGATGCGCATGGGCAATGTTGGCAAACTTTTCGATATCAAGAACAACTAACGCCGGATTGGCGATCGTTTCCGCAAAAACACATTTGGTATTTTCCTGAAAGGCTTTATGCAGCGTTTCCTCATCGGCATCCGGATCCACTACGGTACATGAGATGCCCATTTTTTTCATCGTACAGGTTAAAAGGTTAAAGGTTCCGCCATATACCGTGGATGACAGCACTGCATGGTCTCCCGCTTCGCAGATATTGAAAACTGCATAATATGTCGCGGCCTGTCCGGAAGCAGTAAGCATGGCGGCCACGCCGCCTTCTAATTCACAGATCTTCTCCGCCACACACTCATTTGTCGGATTCTGCAGTCTTGTATAGAAGAAACCGCTTTCTTCAAGATCGAACAGTCTTCCCATTTGCTCGGAAGAATCATATTTAAATGTTGTACTCTGGTAAATCGGCAGAACACGCGGTTCTCCGTTTTTCGGTTTCCAGCCGGACTGGATGCAGATTGTTTCTTTTTCATACTGCTTGCTCATTTTAATACCTGTGCCTTTCTCTCATCTGTGATATTTACTTAAAAAGCGCTGTCAGCGCTGACACAATCCATCATGATGATCCGTAATGATATATTCCTGTCTCAGTTCTTCCACCATCCGCTCATAAGTATCCCTGCATTCTTCAAATTGTCCGGCGTCTATCATCGCCACGCAGAATTTCAGATAATGTTCCCACAAATACAGATATATTCCTTCCGGGTCATCCTCTTTGGCGATCCTTTTGACGATCGTCGGCGCAATATCATAATATTCTTCTATCACTTCCGCACCGCCCTCCTGTTTTATCAGGTATTCATCGCGGTACTTTTTCATAACCACAAGTTCTCTGCAGCCGGGCGCCTTATGCAGACCGCTGCAGACTGCTGTGGTGATATAGCAGAGTTTCTGCTTAAAACCGCCCTGGATCGATGCAAAATCGGTATAGGATATCGAATATTTCGGAAAGGCTTCTTTCCATTTTGCACAGATCACGTCAGCCATTTTCACAGCATTATTGTTATTTTTAGGATATTCCTGACAGGATAGGATGGCCGGAAAAACATAAGATACCATATAGAGATTGATATCCAGCTGCAATTGTTCTTTGCCGATCCGACCTTTCTTATCAGCTAAGGCTTCCTCTACAGTCTTTACCAGGCAGTCCGCGACCGCCTCGGCTGTCCCGGTAATATCTTCTGCGCTTGAAAACAATGCATGAAAGCTGTCCCACAGCGCTCTGTTTTCATCCATATAAGTTTCAAAAGAAGCGGCATATGTATTCTTTTTAAAACCTTTTAAGCAGCTTTGCGCCTGTTCCGGCAATGCTGCAACTGCCTGAAGATCTATCTTCTCCATCTTTTTCCCCACTTATTCGTCCCAGTTATGGTATACGGCCTGCACATCATCATCTTCATCCAGAAGATCCAGCGTTTTCTGCAGATTTTTTACTGCCGTTTCATCTGTCAGTTCCACCCAGTTCTGCGGAATCATCGATACTTCCGAAGATACCATGGCTATATCCGCATCTTTTAACGCCGTCGTTACCGTCTCCAGATCGTCAGGCGCCGTATAGATCTCGAAGCTGTCCTCTTCTTCTGCAAAATCTTCCGCACCGGCATCCAGTGCAAGCATCATCAGATCATCTGCTTCCATATCACACTCTTCTTTGTCAATGATGATCAGACCTCTTTTATCAAACATAAAAGATACGCAGCCGGGCGTGCCGATATTCCCCTGACCTTTGGTGAAGGCGCTTCTGACATTGGCCGCGGTTCTGTTAATATTATCCGTCAAAGCGTCTACGATGATCGCAATACCGTTCGGTCCATATCCCTCATACGTAACATATTTATACGTAACGTTATCATTTTCACCGGCTGCCTTTTTAATGCCTCTCTCAATCGTATCATTCGGCATATTATTGGCTTTGGCTTTGGCGATCACCTGTGCGAGTTTAAAGTTATTGTTCGGATCAGGGCCGCCTTCTTTGACAGCGACTGCGATCTCTCTTCCGATAATCGTAAAGATCTTGCCCTTGGCAGCGTCATTTTTTTCTTTCTTATGTTTAATATTTGCAAATTTTGAATGTCCTGACATATATCATTACTCTCCTTCGTCTTTTACTTGACACATTATCTTGTTATAATATCATTTTTCTTCCGTTTCTTCAACTACCATGTCGTTATTTTCTTCATCGGCACCCGGCGGCGTTACTTTGGAAGCCAGCACGCTTTGGATCATTCTGTCTTTGACCGTAAGGATCCTGAAAAGATATCCCTGGCACTGGAATGCAAATTCCTCGCCTTCTTCCGGAATATGTTCCAGTCTGGAGATCACAAAACCGTTTACGGTATCAAAGTTTTCCTCTTCAAACGAAACGCAAAGCTGCTCTTCCAGTTCGTCGAGCGGCATCATACCGTCAATAATATATTCGTTTTGTCCGTTTTCCTTTATATAGCTTTCTTCTTCGTCATATTCATCCTGAATGTTGCCGACGATCTCTTCCAGAATATCTTCCAGTGCAAGGAGTCCGGCTGTCTGCCCGTATTCGTCGATCACGATAGCCATCTGGATCTTTTCGCTCTGCATAGTCTTCAGCAGATTGTCGATCTTTCTCGTTTCGGTGATAAACAAAGGTTCCCTGAGCAGGCCTTTGATCTTGCCGATCGGTCTGTTTATCATCTTCTCATTCATCTGCATGCGCATGACGTCTTTGAGATGCAGGATACCGACAATATGGTCTATCGTTCCGTCATAAACGGGAAAACGGCTGTTGTGTTCTTCCAGAATAAATGCTGCCGCATCTAACAGCGTCACATTGCAGTCGATCGCTATCATGTTATTGCGGTTCACCATGATATCCTTGGCTTCTTTTTCACCATATTCAAAAATATTGGTGATCATTTCCGCTTCACTGGCCAGTAAAACGCCCTGTTCATGTCCGGCGTTGACCAAAGATATAATTTCCTCTTCCGTTACATCCGCCGTCTCATCCAGTCCCTTGATACCGAAAAGCTGTAAGATCGCCCTTGCCGATATAGATAAAAATACCGTAAAGGGAGCAACGATGCGCACATAATAGTAAATTGGTGTAATACAGACCCGTATCCAGACATCCGGGTATCTTGACGCTGCTTTTCTCGGAATGAGAACACCGAAAATAAGCACTATGTACAAAAGGCAGATGGTAACGATTATCCCGGTAAGTACCGCCAGCAAAACGCCGTGCCAGCTCTGCAGTCTTCCTATATTCTCTTCTGCCAGCCGGTATATGATATAGCTGAAATACTGATGCAGTCTGTAAAGGTAGACAGCGCCGAACAGCATGTTAACGGTTACGATACCAAGTTGTATTGCATTCGTATACCTGGCCGGATTATCGATCATATACTGCAGTCTGGCTGCTTTTTTATCCGGCTCCTTCCGGGAATCATCCTGATCCTGCTCCTTCCTGTTCTGGATCGCGGAAGCAAAACCATAAACCATCATTTCCAGAAACAGCAGCATGAAAAAGATAAACGCTGTGCCTGGTCGTATCAGATCATCTTCCATATAAAACCTTACCTCTCTTCCTTTCTTCTGTCCGTATATCATACAACTCTTATGTACCAAGTTCAAGGCTTACCATAAGTCCCGTATTGACCTCCTTCATGATTTCCTGATCCAGATGACATACTCTGTCTTTTAAACGTTTCTTGTCGATCGTTCGAAGCTGCTCCAACAGGATAACCGAATCTTTCACCATATCATATTTATTGGCATTTAATTCAATATGGGTCGGCAGTTTGGCCTTATTCATCTTGGATGTGATCGCTGCACATATCACCGTCGGACTATGTTTATTCCCTATATCATTCTGAATGATCAGCACCGGACGGACGCCGCCCTGCTCGGAACCGATCACCGGCCGTAAGTCAGCATAATAAATATCTCCTCGTTTCATATCTCACACTTCCTTCAATCAATCTAGCAATTCTAACTGACAGCAATAGTATTGCCAATTTTTCTGAAGGTATACGTACAAAGCTATCCAAAATCTTTATAATAATCTTTCGTACTGAAGATTTGGCCGTTCTTCATATAAACTCTCGGGATCCGTTTACCCAGATTGCAGGCAAGTTCATAATTGAATCTGCCGGATGTTTCCCCGAGTTCTTCCATTGTGATCTCTAAAGCGCCGTCTTTACCGATGAGCGTCACTTCCGTTCCGGTCTGTGCCTCCGGAATATCATCTATGCTTACCATAAACTGATCCATACAGATGCGGCCCAGGATCGGCGCCTTCTTTCCGTGGATCAGCACATATCCTTTACCGGATAATCCGCGCGGGTATCCATCCGCATAGCCTACCGGAATCGTCGCGATCCGCATTTTTTTCGGCGCGGTAAAATGCCCTCCGTAGCTTACGGACATTCCCGCTTCAATTTCCTTACAATATATGATACGGCTCTTGAGAGCCAGAGCAGGGTGCATCTGCATCCTGTCTTTATGTACTTCTTCGGAGGGCCACAGGCCATACAGCGCAATTCCCGCGCGCACCATATCCAGATTCATTTCTTTCATATCGATAATGCCGGCGCTGTTGGAACAATGTTTTACCGGAATCCGGCAGGAAAGTCCTGTTTCAATACGCCTGCAGAATTGACTGAATTGGTCAAACTGCATCTTTGTATAGTTTTTATCCGTTTCATCTGCTTTGGCAAAATGTGTAAAAATGCCTTCCACTGTGATCATATTATAAGATAATGCCTTTTCTGCAAAGGCATATCCTGCCTGATCGGGAAAAATACCGATCCTTCCCATACCGGTATCCACTTTTATATGTATCCTTGCTTTGGTATCCAGTGCTTTGGCACATTGAGATATCTCATCCAGCATCTCCTCACAAAATACCGTGATTCTGATTTCATTTTTTATCATTTCTTCGTAGCTGTACGGAAAGGTATATCCCAGCACCAGAATCGGTTTCTTAAGTCCGGCGTTTCGCAGGATCAGGGCTTCTTCCGGTGTTGCGGTCGCATAACCGGATACATAAGAAAGTTCTTCCAGTTCTTTGCCGATCGGCACCGCGCCGTGTCCGTACCCGTCTGCTTTCAAAACACCCATGATCTTCGTATCCGGCGACAGAATCCTTTTCATTTCTTCCATATTGGCGCGGACTGCATCCAAATCTACCGTCGCATATACTCTTTGATACTGTTCTAACATGTTTTCAATAACTCCTCCAGCTCTTCTATGATATCCGTTGCCATCATGCTGTATTCCCCATGTGCATCCGCGGCCATATCTCCTGCAAGGCCATGCAGATATACCCCTGTCACGGCGGCTTTTTCTGCGTCCATGCCCTGAGAAAGGAGTCCCGCGATCATACCGGCCAGCACGTCGCCCGCGCCTGCCGTCGCCATGCCGGCATTTCCGGATGTGTTTAAATAAAGCATTTCATTTTCAGGAGCGGCAACTACCGTCCTTGCATCTTTACAGACAACGATACAATGCATTTTCTCTGACAGTTTCTTCGGATAAACCGTTATGTTTTCTGAAACTTCCTTTACGGAACAACCGGCAAGTCTTGCAAATTCTAAAAGATGCGGCGTTAAAATAACGTTTTCTTTGTGTGCGGCCATGTCAACGCGGCCTGCTGCGATAAGATTCAGTCCATCCGCATCAACTACCATCGGCAGTGTGCTTTCGTTCAGACAGTACCGGAGCATCCACTGTGCTTCCTGCCCTGTTCCGATACCGGGACCGATCAAGATGCAGTCCGCCCATTCGTGCGCTTCCAGAAATGCTGATATAAAAGCCGCATCCGGCGTGTCTGCCTGCCAAAGCGTCGTATCATAGACCGTCACCATAGCTTCCGGCAGCGCCTGCTGTATCACTTCGCGGTTTTGGCATGATGTAACGATCCTTACCATGCCCGCCCCCATCCGAAAAACGCTTTTCCCGGCCATGAGCGCCGCACCGCAGATATTGTCGCTTCCCGCAATGATAAGCGTTTTGCCAAAAGTCCCCTTATTGCCGTTTGCCTTCCGCTTTGGCAAAATAACGTCATTTTTTCCCGTATAAGTATACCACACAGGCTTTTTCCCAAGGAAACTGTATTCGTCGATCCCCATCTGCCTGCATATGATTTTACCACAATATTCTGTGCCGGGATAGAGAAACTCTCCCAGTTTATAAAATCCATATGTTACGGTCATATCCGCCTTCACCGCACATCCAAGAATTTTTCCGCTGTCCGCATGTATGCCGGAAGGAATATCGACCGAACAGACATAAGCTTTCATCCCGTTTATCGCTTCGATGGCATCCTTATAAATCCCCTCTATCTCCCGCGTAAGGCCGATGCCGAAAATCGCATCGATTACTATATCATATTCACGTTCCGGAATTGTGTCATAAAGCCTGACTCCATACCGCGCAAGAATCTCTGTCTGCAGTCTCGTCTCGCCGCTGCATTTTGCAGGACTGCCGAGCAAAACGACATCGACGGGGAAACCGCGGCGCATCAAAAGCCTGCCGATAGCCAGTCCGTCCCCGCCGTTATTACCGCATCCTGCCACAATGAGCGCTTTCTGCGGAGCGTTCCCTTTTTCTTTCAGGAGTTCTTCCACTGTAACGAGTGCCGCCCGCTCCATAAGGACAGCAGAAGGTATCTTCAGATATTCTATCGTATTTTTATCATATTGTTTCATCTGTGCCTGTGTTACGAGATATTCCATCAAAATCCGCGCCTCCTGAAAAAGGCGCCAAAATCCTATGACTTTGGCGCATGATCATTTTTTCTGGTCCTTTTTTCCTGCTTTTGCCTGCGGGCCGCCTCCTGCGCCTGATACTGCATGTCGAAAAGCTCTATCACGTCCGCCCCGAAAATATCGTGCATATAAGCATAAAGGCCGTTATTCACATCTTCCTTTTCCTGCTTTCTGACAAGCTTTTTCTTTAATTCACGGCGCGTCTGCTTCACCCAGGCATCGATCTCATCGATCTCTTTCGTATTTTCCCGGATCTTCTGATAACAGATCTCCATAGAGGCAAGCATGAGTTCCCGGTTTACCTTATCCATCTCCCGCGGCAGCGATACAAGTTCTGCCTCATAAGCCTCCAGTTTTTCATTGCATTCTTTTACAAGGCGGCTGTGTTCCGTCATGTCTTTTAACAGCTTCCTGTTATCGGGCTCCTTTGTCAGTTCGTCCGCGATCATCATGATCTCATCCATCAGTTTTCGCTTGATCTTTTTGATATCTTTGCTTTCGGTATTCAGTTTCCCCTGTCGTTTGACTAGGTCAGTCAATCTTTTTTCCAGACTTTGTACAGCAGGCGTGGCCTCTGTCTGCGTAAAAAGTTTATGCCACTTATTGTCAAGCGTGAGTATCGGGATCTTTTTACCGGATAATGCCGCTTTAAAACTTTCCTCCTTCACTGTCATCAGATCACATCCTTCCCCTGTTACGACCAATCTCGTAAAATCGTTCTTATGTAATACTATTATTATATGCTATCTGCTTCGTTTTGTCTATTGCGCCCTGAATCCGTCCTCAATCTCTTCACTGATAAGCGTACTGCGTTCTATCATAAAACGGTAACAGGTTCCGGGATAAACGTGGCAGTCATTTACTTCACCGTTTACAGGATAATAAACGGCCTGTCCGTTTATCTCATAAACTGCCGTTTCCGCCCTGTCATAATCCTGCTGGAAAATATAATAAGGCTCTCTTAACCGCTGCTTGATGAAAACACCGGCATCCGTTATATACTGATCCCAGTAAGGACTGACCGATACCAGAATGCAGAACAGCAGACCGCCTGTCAGGACAGCGCCAAAACCGCTTCGTTTCATACTCAGACAGTCTCCTACCGCAATCATAATGACTGCGAATAAAAAAGCCAATCCGTAGCGGATAAACGGCGCCATAAAAAACCATACGGCAATATTGCACCATATGGCAATGTGCAAAGCAACAAGCGGCAGACATGGTTTCTGTTTTTTCATAAGCCTCATGATAAAGACCGTTATCTGCAGCACGGCGCTTATTGCGGCTGCACCAAGAAACATCTGCTCATATCGGAACTGATGCTCCCACCAGGGAACAATCCATTCACTGACAGGCAGATCAATCTTACTTACATCATATAAACATCTTCCCCATACTTTGATCTGGTCAGCATCCACGAGAAGATATTCTTTTGGAATCTTCCATTCCACATGAAAGATATCAATTCCATCAAAAGGATATAAAAGCCAGCCTGAAATATAATAATTTCTGATAAAGAATGGCAGCATAATCAAAATGCCGCAGGCTGTGCAGACTGCGATCGTTTTCCATTTTCTGTCTTTTAGCAGAAAAAATGCCGGACAGACCGCTATCAGAACGAGCAGACAAGCTGAAAATTTAAGCGTAACCGTAAATACTGCGGCCAAAGAGAGCAGAATATACGTGACATCGTTTGTCCTCCCGAATTCAAACTGTTCACACCAGGCCGTAATGATAAAAAGCACAAAATACATCACCGCATAGTCAGTCGCCGGAGACATGCTGCGGGTCATATTCACCAGTGTATAAAACAAGATGCCCACCTTCATCATATCCGTCATATGCCGTTTGTGCCGTTTAAATTCTTTTAAACCGTAAAAAGCATACAGACACATGATTACTTCAAGAAATCCCGTTGTCGTATGAATGGACTGTCCAAACAGCCAGCGCAGACTGAATATGGACGCAAATGCGAGATATGCACTGTTATATGCATAGTGAAGCTGCAGGTTACCCGCACCTTTTAACACCCCGTATTCTTCATATAGACGAATCGCCGCCGCATGATAAATGTTCGTATCCGTATGAAACTCTCCCCTGGAAGTAAAAAAGGCGATCAATAGAATGAAGCAGCCTAAAAATACCCCCCCCCGAAGAACAAACAACCGGCGCATATGTCTTCCATAAGATACGCAGTTTCGCACGTCTGACATATCCGCAAAGCAAAGCGCTGAAAAACAACAGAATATGCGCCATCGCACCAATCTTTGCAAAGAGGCTGAAATATTCGGTATAAACGGTAATAACAACGATCCCTGCTGCAAGATAATAGATCCATGAAAACTGTATATTTTTAAAGACTCCCAGTACACCGATCCCGATCAGCGTACACAGAAACGCAATATACAGCCAGCTTAATAATACAGTAACCATTTTCTTTCTCCCTTCTTTTATATCTGCGCTCCCTTTCCCGGAGTCATACAGACTTTTTTTCAGTATAAAAGAATAAATTTTTTGTGTCAATGAATTGACAGCTTATGTTCTCCCCTGTAAACTGGAATCTGATACTGTCAATTTTCAAAATCTAGTGAGATTTCGGGGTCCGCCGTTATTCCGGACCATAGGATAAGGAGCGCTTTTATGATACTTTCCGTTAGTAATATACATAAGTCATTTGAAGAAGTACCGGTTTTACAAAACGTCTCTTTTCACATCGAAGATTACGAGAAGGCTGCCATCGTTGGAATAAACGGCGCCGGTAAGACGACGCTCCTTCGTATCATCATGGGAGAGCTTTCGGCCGATGAAGGGGTTGTAACACTTTCTAAGGACAAAAGCGTCGGCTATCTCTCACAGCACCAGACGGTAAGCGGTGATAATACCATATATGACGAACTGTTATCGGCCAAACAGGATGTTATCGATTTGGAACAGCGCATCCGTTCTACGGAACTACAGATGAAAACAGCCTCGGGCGAGCGCCTTGGCGAACTCATGGACAGCTACTCCAAACTGACGCATGCCTTTGAAAACGCTAACGGTTACGCCTATAAAAGTGAAGTAACCGGCGTCCTGAAAGGACTTGGTTTTGAGGAAGAAGATTTTTCCAAACAGGTAAGTACGCTCTCCGGCGGTCAAAAAACGCGTGTCGCCTTAGGCAGGCTGTTATTGCAAAGACCCGATCTGATCATTTTGGACGAGCCGACAAACCACCTGGATATGTCCTCTATCACATGGCTGGAAACATACCTTCTTAACTATAAGGGCGCAGTCATCATCGTCTCTCATGACCGCTATTTTCTGGATCGTATAGCCGGTAGGATCATAGAACTCGACAATACCAGATCCACCGTTTTTACAGGCAATTATTCCGCTTATGCGGTCAAAAAAGAGCAGCTGCGCATCGCCGCATATAATGCCTATATGAATCAGCAGCGCGAAATCAGACACCAGGAAGAGGTGATTGAAAAGCTGAAATCATTCAATCGTGAGAAATCGATAAAACGGGCGGAAAGCCGTGAAAAGATGTTAAACAAAATCGAAGTCCTGGAAAAACCGACGCAGGTGCGCTCCGATATGCATCTTCGCCTCGAACCAAGGATCCTTAGCGGCAGCGACGTACTGCAGGTTAAAAATATCTCCAAATCGTTTGATCATCTGACTTTGTTTGAACAGTTATCCTTTGCCGTAAAACGCGGGGAACATATTGCTATTATCGGCGACAACGGAACCGGAAAGACAACGATCTTAAAGATCATCAACGGACTGCTTACTCCCGATACCGGTGAGATCCGTCCCGGTACAAACGTAGAGATCGGCTATTACGATCAGGAACACCACGTCCTGCATCCGGAAAAAACTTTATTTGAAGAAATATCGGATGCGTATCCGATATTGAACAATACGCAGATACGTAATACGCTTGCCGCCTTTCTGTTTACCGGAGACGACGTATTCAAAAAAATAGACTCCTTAAGCGGCGGGGAACGCGGCCGCCTCTCCTTGGCCAAGCTGATGCTCTCTGAGTCCAATTTCCTGATCTTAGACGAGCCGACAAACCATCTGGATATTATGTCCAAGGAAATCCTGGAAGATGCTATAAATGCCTATACCGGCACGGTATTATATGTCTCCCATGACAGATATTTTATCAACAGGACCGCTTCCCGTATTTTATGCCTTGACCATCAGACTTTAACGGAATATCTGGGCGATTACGAATATTATCTTGAAAAAAAAGAAGAACAGCTTGCCCGCATGGCAGAACAGGCAGCAGACAGCGCCTCCGCCAAAACAACTGCCGACTCTTTAGGAACCGCATCGGAGAACAAACAGGATTGGAAGGCCCAAAAAGAACAGCAGGCCGCAAAGCGGAAAAAAGAAAACGACCTGAAAAAATGCGAAGAGGCAATCGAGCGTTTGGAGGGCCGGAATACGGAAATCGAACAGCTGATGGCATCTCCGGACATCTGTACCGACGTTGCCAGGCTGCAGGACTTATCCAAAGAACAGACCGAAAATATGGAACAGTTAGAATCTCTCTATGAAAAGTGGGAAGAACTGTCGGAGTTGTGACATATATCTGCAGATATATAAAACACACGCAAATGCCGTAAAAACGGTATCAACAATAAGGATCGATTTGCCACTGCATTCGGAGTCCCGTTTTGTTGATACCGTTTTCCATTCTCAGCCTGTTTTACAGTTCTTCATAAGTATCCCGTACCGCCTTGATGAAATTCCCGCTGTTTAATACGGTAACATCGGTCAGTGATGTGATAAGGGCCAAGTCTTTTGTCATTTTTCCGTTCTCGATCGTCTGTAACGTCGCCTGTTCCAGTTTATCCGCAAAGGTAACCAGTTCGGGAATGCTGTCAAGTTCTCCCCTCTTTCTGAGTGCGCCTGTCCATGCGAAAATCGTGGCTACAGAGTTTGTAGACGTCTCTTCGCCTTGTAAATGTTTGTAGTAATGTCTCTGTACCGTTCCATGTGCCGCCTCATATTCATACACACCTGAAGGAGATACCAGTACGGAAGTCATCATGGCGAGGGAACCGAATGCGGAAGAAACCATGTCGCTCATAACATCGCCATCGTAATTTTTGCAGGCCCAGATAAATCCGCCTTTGGCCTTCATAACACGTGCGACCGCATCATCGATCAATGTGTAGAAATATTCTATTCCGGCTTTTTCAAATTTTCCGGCATATTCTTTTTCATAGATATCCTGAAAAATATCTTTAAAATTGTGGTCATATTTCTTGGAAATCGTATCTTTGGTTGCAAACCACAGATCCTGCTTCGTATCTAACGCATAATTAAAACATGCTTTTGCAAAACTGGAAATCGATTCATCCGTATTATGGATTCCCTGAAGAATGCCGGAACCGGTAAAATTATGTATCGTTTCACGGATCTCGCTTCCATCTTCCGCTGTAAAAACAAGTTCGGCCCGGCCGGCTCCGGGCACTTTGATCTCCGTGTTTTTGTAGACATCACCGTAAGCATGTCTTGCAAGTGTAATGGGTTTTTCCCAATTTCTGACACACGGCTCAATTCCCTTTACGACGATCGGCGCACGGAACACGGTTCCATCAAGCGCTGCGCGGATCGTTCCGTTCGGACTCTTCCACATTTCTTTGAGGTTGTATTCTGTCATTCTGGCCGCATTCGGCGTGATCGTTGCGCATTTTACTGCAACACCGTATTTCTTAGTTGCTTCGGCCGAATCGATCGTTACCTGATCGTCTGTCTCGTTTCTATGTTCCAGTCCCAGATCATAATATTCGGTTTTTAAGTCAATGTAAGGAAGAAGCAATTCGTCCTTGATCATCTTCCAGAGTATTCTTGTCATTTCGTCTCCGTCCATTTCTACTAACGGAGTAGTCATTTTAATTTTTTCCATTCCCTGTTCTCCTTCTTATTTTTTATCATATATTTCATAAAATCCGTTCTTTACCATATTATCAAATGCATTGATAATATGACGGTTGGCAAGTTCTTCGGCTTTTTCGGCGTCTTTTGCCTTTATGGCTTCCATAATCTGTCTGTGTTCATCGTTAGACGCCCTGCCGCGGGTGTTTTTGGAAAGCGTCTTACGTCTGACACGAAGCACATAGCCATGAAAGTCTTTTAAAAGATGCTCTAACATTTTAGAGTCACACGCTTCGTACAAAATGTCATGAAAGCGGTTGTCCAATTCGGCCATTTGATCCATATGCCCCTTATCGGCATGGAATTCAGCCAGATAAACGTTCTCTTCCATTTCTTCCAACTGCGCTTTCGAAATCTTGTCTGTAGCCATTCTTGCACAAAGTCCTTCGAGAAGGGAGCGGATCATATAGATATCTTCTACATCCTTTGCCGTAATGCCGGTCACATATGCTCCCTTATTCGGAATCATCTGTATCAGTCCTTCTAACTCCAACTGCCGGAAAGCTTCTCTGACAGGGGTACGGCTGACGCCGAGTTCTTCCCCGATAGCGACTTCTTTCAACTCTTCATGTTCTTTATATTTGCCGCTTAAAATATCTTCCCGGATCTTCTGAAATACTCTGCCATGCAGAGAATATTTATCATTAACTGTCTGTTTGATATCATAACTGCTCATCTCATCTGCCTGTCTTTCTTTTTCTTGTATAATTGTATACAATTGAGTGGATCATGTCAAGATAAACGGAAATTTTTCCTAAAATCCGGTATTATTGTGACAGCAGACTTTCTATGTCTATCATCCCCCAGCCCTGTTTATTCCAGGAATCACCCAAATCTCTGGCACTATAGACGATCTTTCTTTTAACCTGATCATTGTTCATATACGGACATTTCTGTAAAAGAAGCGCCGCCGCACCGGATACGATCGGCGTTGCCATGGAAGTGCCGCTTTTTTTGACATAACCGTGTCCTCTGTTGCTGCAGGAAATAATATCCGTGCCGGGTGCTACGATATCCGGTTTCCGATATAATAAAGAGACATCTCCCCTGCCGGAATAATTTTCACACAAATTACTGCGGTTGCCGAAATAGCCGCCTTCATGACAGCCTACCGTAATGACTTTTCGACTGTTTCCAAGCGGTGAGATCGTTCCGTCCCCCGGGCCTGCATTTCCGGCAGCGCAAATAACGACAATCCCTGCTTTCCAGACAGCCTCCAACAGTCCTACGACTTCTTCTATTTTATTTTGTTCATCGGGATCTCCTATACCGACCGATATATTTAAGATGCGGATATGATGATGCAGACGATTCTGCATAACCCACAATAGACCGTGATACATACTGTCAATAGAACCTTCGCCTCTTTGATCCAATACTTTACCGATGCAGAAGAGGCACTGAGGCGCAATTCCTTTGTATTTTCCGTTCGACATAAGACCGCTTCCTCCAATACATCCGGCTACATGCGTGCCGTGTCCGCTGTCGTCGTATATCCGGCTCCTGTGATTGACAAAATCCTGAAAAGCCAATATCCGGCCCGATAAGTCCGGATGCATGGAAATACCTGTATCCAGCACTGCAACGGTGACCGGTTCTCCCAGGCAGGATCTCTGGAGCCGGTCGCTGCAGCCGAGCTGATTTTTCACGCGATACATAAAAAACTCCTGGCTTTTTCCTTATCTTATGCCAGGAGTTTCATTCTGTTCCATTTATATCCGCCTGCGTTTTCCGTTAAAGAAAAACAATGCCAATCCAGTAAAAAGCAGTCCCGCTCCTAAAAACCATTTAGGATGAATACTGTAATCTCCGGTATCGGGAGACGCATCTTTGTTTCCCGAAAGACTCGTAAATACTGCCTGCCCGTTATTGACCGGCGCCGTATTGCCTGAAATATAATTATATATGCCATAAGGTGAAAAATGATTCGTCGTAAAAGTGATACAATCCATTCCATCTACGGATGTGATGCGGCTTGGTACCTCTTCTAACTGTCCGTTGGCATCCAGACATACGACATGCAGATTTTCTGCACTGACTCCGTTCGGGAAAGGAATCGTAATCTCCATGGAAAGTCTGCCGAGTCCGGTGATCGGAATCGCCGTATCCGCTTCATACAAAGTCATTTCATAAGCCTGCAGATTAGAAGGCGATCTGTTTCCATAAAATGAGCGGTATGCATCAGTAATAGCACTCTTTGCACCGGCACTGTCCACGATCTTCAGAATATATCCTTTCTCTGCACCATCAAGAACCGCGCCTGCAAGGCCATCGTTTTCTATCGTATTACTGCTGATACGAACGACAACGCCTGTCTGCGGCGCTGCAAATGCCGCATCTGACACATCTTCCTGTGCCTCATCAGCATTTCCTGCCCCGTCAAAAGATTCGGCGTCCTGAATCCGGACTTTATCGATCTCATAGCTTCTTCCGCCGACAGTTACCGCATCAGGATAAAATACAAGCGATTCTCCGTCTGCCGGCATTTTGCTGATATGCAGTACCTTAGCGCCATCCTGCGTCGCTTCCTTACATACAATTCCTCTGAAACCGGAAAGCTTCGCATCTAAGACCGTTCCTGCAAATGATTCCGTGTTTTCCGGCACAACCGCTACCTTAATGCCATTGAACGCCAGATCCCTGTAATCATCATTGTAGAGTTTGCCGGAGGACGTTTCATAAGAGAGCGTCGGTAAAGAAGCGCTTTCAAAAATAACAACACCATTTCCGGCACTCTTTACGGAATCGGCAACATCAAATGCACGAAGTCCAATTGTTTCCACGGAAGCCGGAATTCTGACCGCTTGCAGCGGACATCCCTGAAAAGCTCTGTCTTTGATGCTGCGTACCCCCTGTCCGCCTTCCAGTTCCGCAAGGTTCGAACATCCGGCAAAGGCTGCTTCCCCTATTATTTCCACGCTGTCCGGTAAAATAACTTTCGTAATTCCTATATGCTCCGCCATTGCACCGGGACCTATCGTTTTCACACCGTCCGGTATCGTTACGATACCGTTACTGCCCCGATAAGCCAGTAAAATACCGTCGCCGACGATCAAAAAGTCACCGGAACCACTTTGCTGCCAGTTTTGAAGCCACGGTGTATTATCAAATGCGGAGGGTTCGATCTCCGTTACCGTTCCGGGTATGACCACATTAGTCAATCCGTTGCAGTGATAAAAAGCCGCATATCCGATCTTTTCGACGCCTTCCGGTATAACCGCTTCCGTCAGTGCGGACCTCGCAAAAGCAAAATCCCCGATCTCGGTAATCGTATCCGGTATTTCTATCGCTGTCCTGGTATCGCCGTAATAAGCCTGATCAGCAATCACGGAATCGTTGATGATCGTATATTTGGGGAAAGAAGAACCTTTTTCGCCGTTACCGGAAATACTTGCAATCGTCTCCCCGGTTTCACCGGAAGCAACTCCTTCTATCTGTGTCAGATCCACTTCCCCTGCATTGACGGTCGCCGAAGCATTGTCCACGAAAACAAATGCCTGATTGCCGACAATTCTGGATTTGCCTTTCACAGATTCATCTTCATCTGCTTCTAACGGATTAATATGCGTTACTTCATGATAATAGTCTACTTCTACAGATACCTGCTCATCTTCCGCCTCGGAAAGCATATCGCTTATCGTATCAAGCGTTGTGTCTTCATATTCCGTAATTTCAATGTCTTCCAGGACAAGTGAATCAGCAAAAGCTTTGGCAACACTGCCTTCCTGTGCGTCAATCGTTAATTTCGTACAGCCATCGAACGCCGTATCGTGTATAGAATTTACGGATATCGGAATCGCAATATTACGCAGACGTATACAGTCCTCAAATGCCTTCAGGCTGATTTTGTTAACGGAATACGGGATATTAACATCCGTCAGACTGCAGCAATTGGAAAAGGCATATGCAGAAATCTCTCCGACACTGCCGCTGATTGAAACATTATGCAGATTCTTATTACCCCAGAAAGCATAGGGCAATATGGTCTTCACTGTCGCGGGCATCATATAGCCTGCATCTGTTCTGCCGGAAAGTACCGCATAGAGCGTATCCCATCCGTCTTTATTGTAAATTGCGCCGCCATCACAGGTGAAATTCGGATTGCTGCTGCTAAAATCGACATTTGAAAGAGAAACATCTCCCGCAAATACAGCGTTACCCAATGTCACCAATCCGGAACCGATCTTGACATTACTAAGCGACAGGCAATCCGCAAAGGCCGCCTGTTCAATCGTCTGTACGGAATCGGGTATCGTTACGGACTGTAAGCTGCCGCACCCCTGAAAGGCCCCGGAACCGATACTTTTGACATTACTGCCGATCGTGATGCTTTTGATAGAATCATTTCCTGCAAAAGCGCCCGCTTCTATTTTTTCCACATAATTAGAAATAGACACGTTCTCTGCCGTGCCGGTATACTTTACTAATGTAGTTCCATTCATCTGGAAGTCAGGTGAAGAAGCGGTATCTACCGCTTCAACATCCGACACAGGGATCTGTGTGATGGCGATCGCAACCGCCATCAACAGAGCACCTATACATCTTCTAATTTTTTTCCCCATAGGAATCTCCCAGGAATCTTATGCTGTTTTGACTTTCGTCTTTCTGTCTCTTTTCATAAAGAGAATAACAGACAGGCACGCAAGGCCAAGTGATAAGAACCACTTCGGATGGATCGGATCGCCGGTCTTTGGCGTTACATCCAGCAGACCTTCCGACAGATTCTGTGTATTTACATATATCGTATACGGTGAAAAATGCGTTGCCGTAAAGCTGACACATGGAATACCGCTGATCGTCGTAAATCTTTCCGACAGATCTTCTATCTGATCCGATACGACAGCTCCCATCATATTGTTACCGCCATAAGTAAGCAGTGCATCCGGAACCGGAATCGTGATATCGACCGAAAGTCCTGTCGTATCCGTAATCTTCGTCGTTCCTGTTGAATCATACAGGCTGATATCCATTGCATAATACAATATGCTGTCCAGATTGCCGTATTTATTTGTCAAAGCGTTTACAACTGCCTGCGTAGCTTCGGGTGTTTCGGAAATCTTAACAATAAAGTTATCCGTAGAACCGTTTACGTTAGCCGTTGCCAGATCTTTATTACTGATACCCGGCTTGGTAATATCCACTCTGGTACCGCCGTTATTATTGGTCGGCGTCGTGGTTGTCGGCGTACCGGGATTCGTGGAAACGGTTCCCGTTCCGACCGGTGTTATCGTCGAAGCCGGCGGTGTTGTGCCTCCTTCAAATTCTGCTGTTACAAGAACGTTATTGTCAGGCATTGTAAAGGTTGTCGCAGATGCGAGCACCATGACAAGATTAACGCCGTTTGACTCGGTTCTCCATTGCTTGAACTTCTGTCCGTCCGGTATATCCGCTACAATAACGACTGTCTCGCCTACCGCATAACTGCCGCTTCCGTAACCATTAACAACCGTAACAGTATGCCTTGCCGCTGCGCCGGACGAACTGGTTGAAGATGTCGAACCATTAGAAGTCGTCGTTGTATTGGAACTCTTATTGCTCGTATTGGTATTCGTGCCGCCACCGCTCGTATTCGTCGTTCCGCCGCTTGTCGTACCGCTGCCGCCACCGCCGCTGTTTACACTGTAAAGTGCGACGATTGACATGTTCTTGGTAACATTCGAACTATCTTCACTGAATCTCAGGAATGTGTAACCCTCATGATACTTGTAAGCAGGTTCCACCGCCGCTTCTCCTTCTGCAACATACTGTGTAGGACCAAGCTGCTCTCCGTCAACGCCATCGATGAAGGTAACGACATAGTTCCCGTCTACCGTTCCGTTATTGGAGATATATTTGGCGATCACATCCGTATTCTGTGTTATTTCATCATTATAAATATCGACGCCGTTCGTTCCTATCCAGGAATCGAAGCGATAACCCTCGTGTTCCGGCGGCTCCGGTATCTGTGCCTTTTTCAGGTATTCTCCATCACCTACCTGCGTTTCACTGATCAGCGTTCCATCCATATCATAGAACTTCACATCCCAAAGTTCTCCGATATCTTCCCATACGAGATAATACTGCGACTTATCACCGTAAGTCTCTACATAACGCCTTACAGAAGAATCTTCGTAAGTAATGACGTAAGTCGGCTGCTGTTTTGCATCGTCATGTGCAAATGCCTGTGTTGACATAAATACTTCCCTGCCCGGGATCCGCAGTCTTGTCAGATTATCTCCGACAAATGCCCCTTTATCAACCTTATTAACAGCGATCGGCAGATCTACTTCGATCAGGCTCTCGCAATCCCTGAAACAATTCTCCGGAATCACGCGCAGTCCCGTAGCATCTGTCAAATTTATGGTTGAAACGAAGTTACATGCCTCAAATGCTTCCGATGCAATCTCGGTTACCTGCGGGATCAATGAATCCGATGCCGAAGATACAAGCGAGTTATCGTTATTTTTACCTCTTGTTTCCAGACACTCCTCAATCTTCAAAGAACTGCTGTCGTTTTTGGAATACAGTATCCTGTTCTCCGCCAGATATTTCGGATTGCCTTCTGCGATATTCAGCGTTGTCAATGCAGTACAGCCTCTAAACGGAAGTCTCTTAATATCCGTACAGGCCGAACCGATTGTAACGGTGCGCAGATTCTCACAACTGTCGAATGCATAATCGGGCAGATACGTAACCTGATTCAGATCGATAGATTCCAATCTGTCATTTCCTTTGATCAATATCTTCGCTGTCACTTCACCTGTATCAGGATCAGGTGTAAAATCGCCCTCATCATTCAGTTTGTCATCATATATGCCACTGAATAAGCCGCCGTATACATCATTAATACGGTCTATCTCAATGGTATTATAATCTGTATTATAATACATACCGTAAGTATCTTTACCAAGCTTATCACGGCTTAGATAATTGGCAACATTACCGTTATTGGCGCCGCTTCTCATAAAACCGTTGACGTCAATCGATGTTACGCCATCCGGCACTACAATATTCTTCGTCGCGTTGAGCAGTGCCCACTCTTCTTCCGTATAAGTCTGATAAGGTCCGAATATTTCTTCGGTATTAGTATAATTCGCATAAACGTCATAAGGATACTTCTCAAAATATGCCGCCGGTCTTCCCGATGCCGCATATGCCGTTATCGGCTCAAACAACCAGTCAACAGCACTTCCTGCATCTGCAGTCGTTTTGCCCGTTGTCAGGCTGTTGCAGTAAGCTCTTGAGATCCATGGACCATATATATCAAAGTTTTGATACAACGCTTCAATATCCGCACTGCCCGAAGCAGCATTCCAGGCCTGTTTAAACTGCTCTCTCTTACCGTCATACTGTGTGCTGGCATACAGTCCCTCATACAGTGATTCCATATAGCTCTTATAATACTCTGCTTTATCAAATCCTGCCGCCATATATACACCGTTCTTTACTGCATAGGATTCTCCTAAAATATCCGCAATCTGATCATACTTGGGATAATCCAGCAAAGTAACCTGCTGTGTTCCGTTATCACGCATAACCGTCAGGCTGGTAGGTGCAAGACTCTTATAACATACTCTGATACCTCTTCCCGTATCATCGATCGTGTTATTCGCATCCATTGACCACGTAAACGGCTGATATGACGTATTGATCGGACCGTGGAAAGTCAGTTCCGAACTGTTTGTCTGGAATGCATTCGTACCGACTTTGAAATCCGCTGCGGCATTTTCCGGCGTGTTAAAGTAAACATCTATTAAAGAAATACAATTCTGGAACGCGTTATTGCCAATATTTCTAACGGAATTTCCAACATAAACCCGTTCAAGATTACACCAGCCTGCAAAAACAGCGTCATTGATCGTTGCGATCTTGGAATCATCCTGCAGAGTCAGTGTACGGACAACTACGCTCATTTTACGGTTATCCGTTTCATTTTCATCGTTTGCAAAACAATCCGATGCAATTCCCGTTACTGTTGTTCCTGCTACTTCCGCAGGAATAACGAGATCCACAGAACCCGGCGTTTTCGTAATACCTGGCTTTAAGCTGCACGAAATCAGTACGCCGTTTTCGTCAATACATTCCAGATAGTCCCCATCACTGACTTCGGTATATCGCTTACCGTTCATATAGTATACATACGGTACATTCGGAACCCGCTTCAAATTCTTAATAGACGCCATTGCCGTATAGGCATCCCATGTGGAAGTACGGGGATAAGCCGGCGTTCTGTTGGATGGCTGTGTAAAAGGCGGTCCCTGAACATAGAATTCCGGATTTGCTACCGAAGCAAACAAGTCTTCCGAATATTTTGCAAAACCGCAGGAACTTCCGGTATCCGGGAAGTTTACCCACTCCAGTCCGATACAATCCTGGAAAAGGTGGTTTGGAATAACAGTCTCCTCTGCCATACCGTATGCAGAAGGCATCGTTACATGCAGCAGATTCGTTCTTCCTGCCAGTACATAATCGCCGATTCCCTGTCCTTCTCCCACCCCATTGGCCTTGGTCTTCCGGTTGCCCGAAATCCAGGAAGGAAATGCAAAATCCGTCAGGTTTCCTGACACATTATTCCATACGGCAAATGCCGCCTTACCTATTGTATGAATTCTGACATCCGTACCATCGGTACCCGTCATTTTAAAGTCAACTTTACTCAGAGCTCCATCATTGTAAAAAGCATAATCATCAATGGCCACCTCAAGCGCGGCACGGGAGAAATCTACCGTACTTAACAATGTACAATTTGCAAAGGCTCCCGGTCCGACATACTGCAGTTCCCTCGGGAAAATGATCTCTCGCAGATTGGACACGCCATAAAATGCCTCTGTTCCGATATTCTGAACGCCCATTACCAGATTTACTTCGGCAAGTCTCGGACAGTTCTTAAATGCATAGTTTCCGATATTCGTCAGATTCTGCATGGTAATGGAAACAATAAAAGAATCTTCAAACGCATGATCTCCAATATATTTCAATGCATCCGGCAGCTCAATATTGCTGACATTCTGAACTCCTTCAAACGCTCTGTCGGAAATACCAAGGAAACTGGTCCAGTCCAGTATTTTAAATCCAAGTTCGTCATCATGAGAATCTTTGGTTGACAGATCAATTCTGCGCGGCACATAAGAAAAAACAGTGATTCCCGTACCTGCATTTGTGGTTGCCTCCGAATCTGCAACTTTCTCTAATATGTATCCCTGTAACGTAGGAGTTTTGTTACAATAATACAGTCTCCAGGATTCTTCGTCGTTTTCGGCGCTAAAGTCCGACGCCAGTTTATCTATACCCTTTGGATTAGGTTCTTCAGGTTTTTTACCGATGCGGTCTTCTATTTCCTGATCTGTCAAAGTAGTTCCCGGAGGAAGACTATCGATCAATTTATTATAAGCAGTCTGATATGCCTCTAAATCTGTTTTGTATTTGGCATAAGCCGCCACCTGCTGATCGTACAACTGCGGGAAATACGTTCTGAATTCCTGATCGATCTCATCGTTTTCACTCGGCTCCTTATTCAGATGAAAACTGTCGTTAGCATGATCGTTTTTAAATTTCTGATATGCCGCTTCCAAAACAACAACATAATCATGGATCGGTTCCGTAGAAACGATCAGCTTTTCCGTAGGATACGTATCATTATATCCGCATATGATTCCTTTAGCCTCTTTATTTACATTTCGAATATAATACTCATACTGCCACTCTAATCTGTAGGAAGTTCCTCCATTATCAGAATTGGGATTCGTACTGAATATATAGTGGGTTTTATATTTCGTCTCATTTTTCTTCGGCGTCGTATACTGCGCACTGTCAAAATACTTTTCATATGCACTGTTAATCTGGTAGTATTTTACCGGATTACCATCCGGATCCTTAATGATATTCCCATCCTTGTCAACCCTATCCATTTCTTCCATAGGATAAGAGTATTCTCTTGCCACGGTCACGGGATCGTCTATGGGAGCCGCTCCATTTTCTGCATAGTTTTCCGGTACCGGAACCGCCGCCACGCCGATTGCCGTTATCATTAAAACAGCCGCAAGACTGCGCCTTACGCTTCTTTTTAATCTCCGTTTTGGTTTTTTAACCAATGCATTCTTAGACATATCACTCTCTCCTTCTGTCAGTAATACATATTTATCTGATTGCTGCGAATAAGCCTTGTCTTTATTATTTTATTCCTGTCTTTCTGTTTCGTCCGCTTCTTCGCAAGTAAAAGATTCTTCGGTGCCTTCGAATTCCACATCTATCATGCGGCGAACCTTTTCACAAGGTAAAAAGACATAATATGACCCTTAATATAATATATATCGTCAATTATGCCCCGTATAATTAGGGTTTTTTATAAAAACTACCATGTATAGACCGCCATCCTATGTCAAAACCCAATATAAGCGATTAACACATACTTTTATTTTACTATATCTGAAAATTTATGCAAGTTTTTTTTGTAAATACGCCTGTACTTTCCTATGAAATCCGTTTGGCCACAACGACAAATCTTCCATCTGTCTCAGAACTGTCACAGGTAGACAACGTAAGCAGCTCATCCCCGAAACTTGCCGTCACACCGGTATCATACAGGGAAATGGCGGCCATCTCCTTCATATTGGAATCAAACTCTTTCTCGGAAAGCGCATCAAAGAACTGATAATATTTGAATACGATCTCGTCTTCATTATAGATGCGGGAACGAAAAACATACATAACCTGGTAAGTCCCTTTCTCATAAATCGTATCAAACTGTATGATCGAATGCTCTTTCCCGTAGCTTTCACTGCTGTACTTGTTGAGATTACCGAACATTTTTCCGGATTTCATATGGTGTCCGTATATGATAAGGTTCGTGTTTCTGTGCACGACATCACAGGCTGCGTCCATAAAGAGGCTGCCGTTTTTATCATATTCCTGATCATAATTATGATCCAGGTAATACTCATTGTCTGTCGTCTGCATGACAGGATAGTCAATATTGGTACCTTCGATCCGAAGCCATCCGATCAGTCTTTTATTTTTATTATACAACGTTTCATATTCTTCCAGAACAGTCAATTCGATTTCTTCTTCATCGGTATAGTGGATCGTAACGCTTCTCGGTCCGGACGCCAGCGTATCACTGCCTTTCAGATCGGCCAGTTCATCATAATTTGACTGTGTTCTGTCAGCCGAATAATAATAAATACCATAGTAGCCAAAGCAGGCCAGGGCAACGACACTGCAGAGTATGACGATCAGTCTTCTTCTTTTCTCCTGCTGTCTCAGGACGGCCTTGATCTCCTGTTGCATCTTTTCATCGTAATCATTTAACGACTTGGCATTCTGCTTACTGCCCTTTCTATTTTTTCCATCGTTTTTACCGTTTTTCTTTGCAGCATTTTTTTTCTGCTTTGCATTTTTGATCTTACTGTCTTTCGTATAACCCTGTTTGCTGTATTTTTCCGCCAGTTCCTGTATTTCTTCTTTAAAATCACTGCCAACCAGTGTTGTAAACTTATATTTTCCGGCTTTCAGATCCGCACAAAGCGTAATGACCTCTCCCGGCTGATCCATATTTACCTTTGTCTTGATCGTGTCTATCTGTGTCTGATCCCGCAGTGCCGCTTTATAATCTGCCTGTGTCCTGAACTGCCTGCCTGCAACGCTAAAGTCAGCCATAAAATAACCATGCCTTTCTCTCACATTTAAACAACTCATGAAATTCCCTTTCCGGTCGTAGTACCGTATAAAGGCCATTTCCATATTTCACATATAACATTTTACTATATCTTAAAATTAATGCAAGTTTTTTCGACACGCAGGACATTGTTGTGCTATAATAGCAATAACGGATATACATACTGGCAGGCATTCCGAAAATGTCATACAGCAGAAACGGTGATCATTCTCCTGCATGTACAATTATGGAATATCACAGAGGAAAACGGACAGATAAACGGGGACGAGCTCGTATCGAAATTAATTCAAGGATCAATGAAAGGATGATACCCATGCGTATTGAAAATCTCAAACTGGAAAACTATATAATGGAATATCCGCTCGCAAGGATCGCTCCGCTTGAAAAAATTCTCTTCGTAGACATAGAGACAACCGGTTTTACAGCGAAAAACTCTTCTTTGTATCTGATTGGCGCCGCCTTCTACCACGACGAGCGCTGGCATATCAAACAATGGTTTGCGGAAAATTATGACGAGGAAGCGGACGTTTTGGATGCATTTTTTCATTTTGCATCCTCTTATACGCATCTGATCCACTTTAACGGCAACAATTTCGATCTGCCCTACATGCTGCAAAAGTGCGAACAACATAGCCTGCCTTACAGCTTTGATCAGTTCGAAGGGATCGATTTATACAAGCGGATTTCTCCTTACAAATTTTTCTTAAACACACCCAATTGTAAGCAGAAAACACTGGAAAAATTTTTAGGCGTCAAACGCAGGGATATGTATAACGGCGGTCAGCTGATCAATATTTATCATACATACGTGAAACGTCCTACGGAATTTCATTATCAGCTGCTTGCGCTTCACAACAGCGACGATATGAAAGGGATGCTGAAACTTACTTCTCTGCTTTCCTATTATGACTTATTTAACGGCAAGCTTCGGGCCAAAAAAGTACAGGCCCATTCCTATCAGGACAGTGATGGGATCGACCGTCACATACTGCAGATGACACTGGAACTGCCCTGTGCACTGCCGCGGCCGCTTTCCGTTACGGCAATCGGCTGTCTTTTCAGCGGCGAAGACAAAACAGGTATCCTAAAAGTGCCGATCTATGACGAGGAAATGAAATATTTTTATTCAAATTATAAAGATTACTATTATCTGCCAACGGAAGATACGGCAATGCACAAATCGGTAGCTTCTTATGTTGACAAAGAACACCGTACCCAGGCCACGGCCGCGACATGCTATACCCGCAAGTTTTCTTCCTATCTGCCGCAGTGGGATATTCAGGTAGAACCGTTCTTTAAACGGGATTATAAGAGCGGAGAACTATTCTTTGAACTGACGGATGAACGCAAAAAGGACAGAGCGCTCTTTTCTGTATATGCAAGCTATCTGCTGAATAAAATGTCCGGCATTTAATCTTCGTTTCCATTACTGCCAATTTTGCTATCAAAAAAGAAAGACACTTCGCAAAATGTCTTTCTTTTTTATGATGGTTCATTATACTTTTTTCATATTACGGTTTTTCATAAAAAAAGGAATTTCTTCTGCCGAAACCGATCTCCTTATGGTTGATAATCTGTTCCGTGCTTCCGATAAAGAGAAACGCGCCGGGTTTTAAGCTGCCGTAAAATTTACGGAATACCTCTTCTTTGGCTTCTTCCGTAAAATAGATCAATACGTTACGGCAGACGATCAGATGGCAATCCGTCGGATAAGTATCCTTCAGCAGATTATGCTCCTTAAATTCCACTCTGGACTTTATTTCGTCAGAAATCTGATAAGAAGGTCCCACCTTCGTAAAATACTTTCTCTTAAAATCATCCGGTACACTTGCTATGCTCTTTTCAACATACAGGCCTGTTTTTGCTTTGGCAATGACCTGCTTATCCAAATCGGTCGCAAAAATTTTGATCTGATTTAAAGGCAGATGTCTTGAAAACGCCATAACAAGAGAATAGGGTTCATCTCCTGTAGAGCAGGCAGCGCTCCATATTTTCAAATTCTTACCATATTTCTTGATCAATTCAGGGATAATCTCCTTATCCATGATCTGCCACTGTTCCGGATTACGGTAAAATTCGGAAACATTGATGGTCAGGTAATTGACGAATTCTTCAAATAATCTGTTGTTCCCCTTGAGCGCCGCAATATAATTGTCATAACCGACAATCTTATTTTTGGCAATCAGAGTATCAATACGCCGCTTCATCTGCTTCTCTTTATAAGCATTCAAATCAATTTTAGTTAAATCAAAAACCGCCTTTTTGAAATACTCATAATCATATGCCATAGCGTCTCTCACCTTCATTTATTTTCTGGTTATAGCTTTCATCCTTCTTACATTATCACACATCTTTTGTATGGTTTTATGATAATTGCATTATGCCTCTTCGCTTTCGCTCGCAATAACGGATTCAATATCAACAGATACAACATCTGCATCATCATCCTCCGTACTCTCTTTCGGTTCCGGCGCCAGCATAGCCTTGATACTCAAGCTGATCTTCTTATCCGCCTCATTAAAGTCAACTACTTTAGCCGTCACTTCCTCTCCGGTCTTTAAAACATCGGAAGGCTTATCAATATGCTCCTTGGATATCTGAGATACGTGAAGCAGTGCATCAATGCCGGATTCCAATTCAATAAATGCACCAAAATCTGTCATCCGTGCAACTTTACCGGTTACTTCCGTACCGACAGCATATTTTTCAGCCGCATCTTTCCATGGATTGGCATCGTCAAATTTTAAGCTGAGCGCAATCTTGGTTCCGGAGATTTCCTTGATCAGCACTTTCAGTTTATCACCCACTTTGAATACTTTCTTCGGGTTCTCCACTCTGCCCCATGACATCTCGGAAATATGAAGCAGACCGTCTGCGCCGCCCAGATCGACAAATGCGCCAAAGTCCGTTACATTCTTAACAACGCCATCTACCATATCGCCCTCTTTGATACTTTCAAAGAGTTTCTTCTGCAGTTCAGCCTTTTCTGCAACGAGAAGCTGTTTGCGGTCACCGATATATCTTCTTCTCTTGGGATTATATTCGCTGATGACAAACTGGATCTCCTGTCCGGCATATTTGGTGAGATCTTTCTCATAACTGTCGGATACAAGGCTTGCAGGAATAAAGATTTTTACTTCTTCCACTACGACGCTGAGTCCGCCATCCAAAACCTGTGTAACTTTAGCGGTCAGGACTTCTTTATTATTATATGCTTCTTCAATTCTCTTATTACCTCTGTCTGCAGCTAAACGCTTATAGGTAAGAAGAACTTGTCCTTCGCCGTCATTTACTTTCAAAACCTTGACTTCCATCGTGTCGCCGGGTTTTGCTACAGTTGTTAAATCTACATTTGGTTCATTTGTATATTCATTTCTGGTAAGGATACCATCTGATTTATATCCAATGTTGAGAACCATTTCATCAGGCTTTACATCAATGACTGTACCTTCAACAACCTCTCCTGTGTGTATTGTCTTTAAAGACTCTTCTAACATTTGTTCAAAAGTTAATTCTGACATAATTTTGAACCTCCTCGATAATATTATTTGGGGTAGAGGCCCCTGCTGTAATACCTACCAGCCGGACAGATTCAGGTAACTCTAAATGCAAGTCATCCAATGTCTGTATAAAATACGTATTTTCGCACTCCTGCATACAGATTTCATATAGTTTCCGTGTATTAGAACTATGATTACCACCTATTACTATCATCATATCGACCTTGGCCGCTATGCTTCTGGCTTCGGTTTGCCTTACTTCCGTAGCGTTACATATAGTATTCACAACACTAACATTGTAACCTTTTTGTTCAAAAATTTCAACTATATCTTGAAATTTATTGTAGTTATATGTCGTCTGGGCCACCAGAAAGAGTTCTTTATCCCCCTGATAGCTGAATTCCCGGGCTTCTTCCAGTGATTCTATCACTATGGCAGGCGTCCTGCACCACCCCATGGTTCCTTCAACTTCCGGATGCCCTGCATTCCCGACCACGATGATCTGTCTGCCTGCAGCGCTTTCTTTTTCCACAATATCGTGTATCCGTTTCACAAAGGGACAGGTCGCATCGACACATTTGAGATTCTGGCTCCTGATCTGCTCATAGATGTCCTTTGAGACGCCATGTGCCCGGATGATCACGGTTCCTTCCTTGATCTGCGCAAGCTCTTTACTTGATTCTATCACACGAACACCCTTTTTTTCCAGATCTTTTACAACCTCTTCATTATGGGTGATCGCGCCATAAGTATAAATATTACCGCCTGTCTGTACCTGTTCGTATACGGCATCGATTGCTTTTTTAACACCGAAGCAGAAACCGATATTTTCTGCCACTATCACTTCCATATATTTACCGTACTCCTCCCGTCTTATTTATTTTGTACATTTGCCGCTTTATCAAGAATAACGGCGGCAATTTCATCAATTGTCATATAGGAGGAGTCAACGAATACCGCGTCTTCCGCCGCCTGCAGCGGAGAGATTTCCCTTGTCATATCCTGATGATCCCGTTCTATGATATCTTTTTCTATGACATCAATGTCACATTTTTCTCCTTTGGCTGTCAGTTCCTTATATCTGCGCTCCGCACGCACCTTACTGCTTGCCGTCAGAAAAATTTTCACCTCGGCATCCGGCAGAACACATGTTCCAATATCTCTTCCATCCATAACCACATCGGCATCTGCCGCAAGTTTCTGCTGCAATTCCACGAGCCTTTTTCGAATATCCGGATTCGGACTTGTCAAAGAGGCCATCTGCCCCACCTGTTCTGTACGGATCATGCCGTTTACGTTTTCTCCGTTTAAATAAACGACCTGTTCCCCGTTTTCATAGCGGATCGTAATATCCGCTTCCTTACATTTCCCGCTGACAGCCGCAGTATCTTTTGCATCAGTTCCTTCTCTTATCAGAAAAAGCGCCATTGCACGATACATCGCCCCGGTATCTACATATATAAATCCCAGTCCGGCCGCGACTTTTTTGGCAATCGTACTTTTTCCTGCGCCTGCAGGTCCGTCAATCGCAATTTTATAACCCATATCTGTTCTCCTTCTTTATAGATTACTGTTTCTATCATATAACAGCATACTTTTATCGTTAGGATATACTGCTTCCAGCCAAATGTCCGGTAGACCATGCAATCTGCAGATTGAAGCCTCCCGTCAGAGCATCCAGATCCAACAGTTCTCCTGCAAAATAAAGTCCCTTTATCTTTTTTGACTCCATAGTTGAAGGATTGACTTCTTTAACAGAAACACCGCCCTGTGTAATGACCGCTTCGGCAAATCCCCTCGTTCCGGTTATGTGCAAAGAAAGATGTTTTATCTGATATACCAGTTTCTTCCGCTCTTCTTTCGTGATTTCATGTACCTTCTTTTCAGGTGCAATACCGGAAAGCAGGATCATCACCGGCACAAGCTTTACCGGAAAAAGACCGCCCAGTGCGTTCTTGAACTGCCGGTTCCGGTTTTTTTCAAAATCCCGCAGGATCCTTTTATCAAGCTGTTCTTCAGACAGGGCCGGTTTTAGATCCAGCTCTAAAATAACACCCGTTTGATCTGCTTTTTCCAGGCATTTCCCATAAAAACTGCTTGCACTCAAAATAAGCGGTCCGCTCACGCCAAAATGCGTAAAGAGCATCTCGCCAAATCCCTGATAATACTCTTTTTGGCCGCACCGCATCGTTAAACGGACATTTTTTAGTGAAAGACCCTGTAAATCGGCACACCATCTCTCTGCTGTTTCAAAAGGAACAAGCGCAGGAAGGCATTTTTTGATCATATGCCCTGCCGCTTCTGCCATATGCATGCCATCTCCGGTCGAGCCGGTTGTCGGATATGACAAACCCCCCGTAGCCAGAATAACAGCCTCTGCGCAGATCTGCGTGCCATCTGCAAGGCGGACGCCTCTGACACGCTTTTCGACCAGTTTTCCACCGTCTTTTGAACCGCCCTTAAGGTCCCGATCGCAGAAAGGCGCTGTCGATTCCTGCGGTATTTCTTCTGTCAAAAGCATTTCCACTTTCGTCCGTAAAGATATTTCTACCTGATTTTTTCTTAATATACGCTGCAAAGCAGCGATAATGTCAGATGAATGGTCCGAAACAGGGAAAACACGTTCCCCCCTCTCTATTTTAAGCGGACACCCCGCCTCTTCTAACAGTTCCATCATCTGTCTGTTGTCAAAATCATAAAAGGCACTATATAAAAATTTGGCATTAGTAACTGTGTTTTCAAACAACTTGTCAATTTCACAGGCATTTGTCACATTACATCTGCCTTTTCCCGTAATAAAAAGCTTTTTACCTAATTTTTCATTCTGTTCTAAAAGCAGCGTCTGATGACCGCATTGTGCTGCAGTAACAGCTGCTATCATTCCGGCGGGGCCGCCGCCGACAACAATCACTCTGCTCATGGTTCGTCTTTCCGTAAAGGATTATTTAACATCGGTTCTTCATCAATAAAATTAATTTCGTCGTTTAGATAAACCTGATAATTATTCCATGCATATTCAAGATCTTTCAGGCTTCGTTTCACTTCTTCCGGACGTTTTAAGCACATGGCCACTACCAACGCATTGATCAGGCTAAGCGGCGCGACCAGGGAATCCACGATGGAAACCATATCGCTTCTGGCCAGAAGATTGCAGGAGGAATACAGGTTCATCGGCGAATGCACCGTATCTGTGATCGCGACCACCTTGGCATTCCTGTCGTTTGCAAATTCCATAGCTTTTAATGTGCGCATGGAGTACCGCGGGAAACTGATGCCGATCATCGCGTCGTTTTCATCGATCCGGATCATTTGTTCAAATGTCTCCGATACACTGGTTGTTTGCAGCAGCATCACATTGCCGCGGATCATATTCAGATAAAAATGTAAAAAATCGGCCAAAGGCGCACAGCTTCTGATTCCCATAATATAGACATTTTTGGCTTCTAAAATAATATTAACAGCCGTCTCAAACGCAACCGGGTCCAGATTATCTATCGTATCATTAATCTTTTCGATATCTGCATTCAAGACGGAAGTTACGATCTCAGACTGTGTGCTTCTTCCGTATTTCGCATCGATCTTCTGTACGGAATTGATCTTGTTCTGCACCCATTCTTCCAGGTCTTTCTGAAATTCCGGATAGCCGTTATAGCCGACAAACGATGCAAAACGAACTACCGTAGATTCGCTGACGCCGACCGTGTCTCCAAGTTTCGCCGCCGTCATAAACACCGCCTGATCATAATGGTCGTAGATAAAAGCAGCAATTGCTTTCTGACTCTTACTCATTTTGGCGTAATGATTATTCATTCTCGTAATAATATCAAAGCGGTTTTCCATTAAACGCACCTGTCCTTCCCGTCATTTCATCATAATGTAGCCAAAAAAGCATGATAGGACTCTTCTAACAGTGCTATTGTTTCCTCTTCCTTCAGATCATAATCCCCTGTCAATGACATGCAGGCCGCTCCATGAATAAAAATCCACATTTTCATAAAAATAGCGCTTGGATTTTTACAGCCAAAAAACCTTGCGTTATTTATTTCCTTTACAACAGCGCCTCCCGAACCATTCAAAATATCGTACAAGCTTTTACCGTGTCTGTTCTCAGAATCGAATAACAGTTGAAATAATTTCGGATTGTCCTGTGCAAAACGGATGTATGTCAGTCCGAGATTTGCAAATGGCGTATCACTTTTCTTAGGAAAGTTCTCATAATACGCTTCAAAATATGCTATTACCTCGTCAAACAATTCCGCCCCCAATGCTTCCATGTTTTTGTACACTCTGAAGATCGGCTGTGTAGAACATCCTGCTTTCGCTGCAAGCGTTCTCGCCGTTACATGTTCGAAGCCTTCTTCACTTGCCATCTCAAAAGCCGCATTCAGAATGTCTTTTTTTGTAATTGTTTCCTTTCTTGCCATACCGCACTTCCTCACCCTATGTAAAATAAGTTTTTATAACATACGTTATTATAATATATTATGTAACCTTAGTCAATATCAAAATGAGAAATTTCTACAAAAAATGCCCCTGTCAAAAAACAGGGACATTTTTGTATCTTCTGTTATTCTATTATACCGGATCGTACCGGCATCCGGAAATGTTACAGAGCAAAGTTTCCGTCAAAATATGTTTCTATATTTAGACGGGGTATGCCGCATTCTTTGTATCAGCCTGCGTCATATCCACTTTCTCCTGCTGCGCCTGACGATACTTGAAGAAATCTGTTGCAACCTGCGGGAACAGCGCATAGGACAATACGTCCTCATCCTGCTGTTTCCATTCCTTCATTTCTGCTTCCAGCTTATCCATCTCATTCTCAAGAAGGTCGGCCGGACGACAGGTAATTCTTTCCTCCCCCGGAATTACTTTGTTGATAACATCCTGGTTCATCGGTTTAACAGTCTGTCCGTACTCACCGCGCAAAACAGCCTTTGTTTCCTTCGTTGCCATCTTGTATCTTTCACCCATCAGCACGTTAAATACTGCCTGTGTACCTACGATCTGGGAAGAAGGCGTAACAAGCGGCGGCTCACCGAGATCTTTTCTAACCTGCGGGATTTCTTTCAAAACATCATAATACTTGTCTTCCGCATTCTGCTCTTTCAGCTGGCTTACCATGTTGGAAAGCATACCGCCCGGTACCTGATACAGCAGGGTCTTGATATCAACACCCATAACCTTCGGATTTAATAATCCGTCTGCAAGACATTTATCTCTATACGGTCTGAAATAATCTGCAATCTCAGCAAGCAGGGTCTGATCGTAACCTGTATCGTAAGGGGTTCCTTTAAATGTTTCTACCATAACTTCCGTTGCCGGCTGTGATGTACCCATAGCAAAAGGTGAGATCGCACAGTCGATCACATCAACGCCTGCTTCTACCGCTTTCAGATATGTCATGCTTGCCACACCTGACGTATAATGCGTATGAAGCTGGATCGGCAGTTTGGTTGCGGACTTCATAGCCGCGATCATTTCGGATGCCTTATAGGGAACAAGCAGTCCTGCCATATCTTTGATACAGATAGAATCAGCGCCCATCTCTTCGATCTTCTTCGCCATATCCATCCAGTATTCCATTGTATAGGCATCGCCCAATGTATAGGAAAGAGCAACCTGTGCATGTCCTCTTCCTTCTCTTGCTTTTACCTTATTCGTCGCATTAACCGCTTCCTGTAAATTTCTCAGATCGTTCAAGCAGTCAAAGATACGGATGATATCGATACCGTTGGCAATGGATTTCTCAACAAAACTATCTACTACATCATCTGCATATGGTCTGTATCCTAAGATATTCTGACCTCTGAAAAGCATCTGCAGTTTGGTGTTCTTGAAACCATCTCTTAATTTTCTCAGTCTTTCCCACGGATCTTCTTTCAGGAAACGAAGAGAAGCATCAAATGTTGCGCCACCCCAGCATTCTACTGCATGATAACCAACTTTATCCATTTTCTCTACGATCGGAAGCATCATATCGGTAGGCATTCTGGTCGCGATCAGGGACTGATGCGCATCACGCAGAATGGTTTCCATAATTCCAACCGGTTTTTTAGCCTGTTCTGCCATTTCTATTTCCTCCTGTTTTTCTTCTATATATCAATTAGAATCAGTTATTCTTTTTCTAAACGGTATCCTTTACAGTTTAGAATACGCCAAATACCGCCATAAATGTTCCGGCAGCTACCGCAGTACCGATAACGCCTGCTACGTTAGGTCCCATGGCATGCATCAGCAGGAAGTTGGTAGGATCTGCTTCTGCACCGACTTTCTGGGAAACTCTGGCTGCCATAGGTACGGCGGATACACCGGCAGAACCGATCAGCGGATTTACGGCGCCCTTCGTTACAATACACATCAATTTACCGAACAATACGCCTGCCGCTGTACCGAATACAAATGCTGCCAGACCAAGTCCTACGATTTTCAATGTATCTGCATTTAAGAATGCTTCCGCACTTGTTGTTGCGCCAACGGAAGTACCCAGAATGATAACTACGATATACATAAGTGCATTAGAAGCCGTATCTGTCAACTGTCTTACAACACCTGACTCTCTAAAGAGATTACCGAGCATCAGCATACCGATCAGAGGCGCTGTTGTAGGAAGAATCAAAGAAACGACGATCGTAACAACAATGGGGAATAAGATTTTCTCTAATTTGGTAACAGGACGAAGCTGTGCCATTTTGATCTTTCTTTCCTTCTCTGTTGTCAAAAGTTTCATAATAGGCGGCTGAATGATCGGCACCAGTGACATATAGGAATAAGCCGCTACTGCGATCGGTCCAAGCAGTGTCGTCTGCTGCAATTTTCCGGCTAAGAAAATAGAGGTAGGACCGTCCGCACCACCGATAATGGAAATTGCCGCTGCTGCTTTATCATTAAAGCCAAGTGCGATTGCTCCGAAATAAGCGGCGAAAATACCAAACTGTGCCGCAGCACCAAGCAGGAAACTCTTTGGATTGGCGATAAGCGGACCAAAGTCCGTCATTGCCCCGACTCCCATAAAGATCAGAGACGGCAGGATCGCCCACTCGTCCAGTTTGTAGAAATAATACAGTAAGCCGCCGCCCATACCGCCTTCGCCGTACTCAGCCATAATATCCGGATAGATATTAACAAGCAGCATACCAAAAGCTATCGGAACCAAAAGAAGCGGTTCAAACTCAAATTTGATAGCCAGTAATAGGAATACCAAAGCTATCACGATCATCAAATAGTTTTTCCAGTCCAAATTGAAAAAAGCTGTCTGATGAATCAGATTGGATAGCGTATTTGCTATGTAATCCATGTTTTTACCTCCTGTAGTAATTGTGCGAATTTAAAAGACCGTTATAAAACAGTTAGTTCAAAGTAGCAAGCAATGCGCCTGCTTCTACAGGATCACCAACAGCAACATTAATGCTTGCTACGGTTCCATCTTCAGGAGCAACAACAGGGATCTCCATCTTCATTGCTTCCAGAATTACAACTGCATCGCCTTTTTTAACTGCCTGTCCTACATTTGCTTCCACTTTAAATACCTTGCCTGCTGCACCTGCTTCGATCTTAATGCTGCCTGCTGCGCCGCCCGCTGCAGGAGCCGCTGCTTTCGGAGCAGCCTTCGGAGCCGCTTTGGGTGCTGCGGGAGCCGCTGCTGCCGGTGCGCCGCTTGTTGCGCCTTCTTCTACTACTACATCATATACGCTGCCGTTTACGGTAATTGTATAATTTTTCATTTTATAATCCTCCTATGACTATTAGGCACTATGCCATTTACTATCTGTATGCTTTTCTGATGCTTCTTACAACGAAACCATCGGTAGAGCCGGAACCTTCATAAGCAGCGATCGCTGCAGATATGACAGCTACCAGTTCCAAATCATCACTTAACTCTTCTTTCTCTGCAATCTGTGCGACAACGTTATCCGTCTTCACAGCAGTCTCTTCTTCCGCAGCTGCTTTCTTCTTGGTGAAAAGTTTCGGAAGCAGGCCGAATGCAGAGATAATCAAACTGATCAGGATCAAAACAACAAATACCGTTCCCATACCGAGCAACGTATTTAATGCTGCTTTTTCCATAATTTCTCCCATTGAATAGGTCACATTGGTCGTAATACCTGTACAACTGACTGTTGTGCGGTCGAATACGATTTCTACGACAGCGTTATGCTCAGAACCAAGCACATTGATCTCTACGATCATTTCGTCGCCGCTTATCGTTGCCGTACCACCGTCTGTACCAAGATAATTACCTATATCTGTCATTGCACTTTTAAAGCCTAATAGAGCATTGTATACAACTTCATCTAACTCCGCATACTGCTCTTCGCCACCCATTGCAACAATCTGCTGTATGGAATTGACAGTCATCTCACCGGATTCAACCGCCATAGTTTCTTCATTCGGATCCATTGTTTCTCCGGAAGACCCACATGCCGTCAGCCCGATCATACAGGTAATCATACCTAATATTGCTAATAGTTTTTTCATATTAAGTATCATCCTTTCTAAACTGTACCGTGTTTTTTCTCCGGACGGCCTTCACTTTTTGTAGATAACATCTCGAAAGCGCCGATAATATATTTCCTTGTATCTACGGGGTCTACGATCTGATCTACATATCCTCTCTTTGCTGCGCTTGTTACATTATTCTGCAGTGCTGCATATTCTTTAGCACAGGCACCAATCGCATCGGAGCCTTGTCCATCACAGATAATCTTCGCTGCAAGAGACGCATCCATAGCGCCGATCTCCGCATCAGGCCATGCCATTGTAATATCCGCGCCGATTGCTTTGGAGTTCATCGCCACATAAGCGCTGCCGTATGCTTTACCGATTACGACATTTACTTTCGGTACGGTTGCATTTGCAAAGGCATATGTAAGTTTGGAAACCGCTTTGGCCATTTTCTTCTCGGCACATTTGGTAGCCGCAAAGCCTTTTACATTCGTCAAAGACAGTACCGGAATCTCGAAAGCGTCACAGAAATTCACAAAATCAGCCGCTTTCTCCGCACCTCTTGCAGACAATACAGCGTCAAACTTCTCAACAACTTCGCCCTTTTCATCACAGACTTCCGAACGGTTTGCAACAGCGCCTATCGTTGCACCATTCAATTTCAGGAAACCTGCTACCATATCTTTCGCATAATTTTGTTTTACTTCAACAAAAATTCCGTTATCAGCGATCTGTGACAGTGCGATCGATGTGTCGCCTGTACAATTCGCAATTTCCGGACATCCTCTGTTCAGATCATCCGTACAGTCGGATAATGCAATCTCTGCATTGTTCGCAGGCAGCATAGCGACTAACTGTCTGATCTGTGCAAGAATAGAAGCTTCATCAGCAACAACATCCACCGTGCCTGCCTCTTCGCTCTGGAATGCCGCCGCACTTGTATCACATTTACCGATTTCATTGCCATCGAGTGCGTTCGGAGAATTTACGAATAATTTCGCCTTTTTCCCCTCCATAAATGTAAAATCTGTCAATCCGGGAACTACGGCAAGTCCGCCGCCGCAAGTACCGAACACCGCCGTAATCTGCGGTATCACACCGGAAGCCAGTGTCTGCTGCATGTAAATTTCACCGAATGCATTTAACGCATCCGTTGCCTCCTGTAATCTAAGACCGGCAGAATCAAGCAGTCCGATAACGGGCGCTCCCATTTTCATAGCCAGTTCATAGAGGTTTGCGATCTTCTTTGCATGCATTTCACCAACGGTTCCATTTAATACGGAAGCATCCTGGCTGTATACATACACAAGATTGCCTTCGATCACTCCATAGCCGGTAATAACGCCGTCTGAAGGAGTTTCTGTCTGTTTCAGGTTGAAATCTGTTGCTCTTGCTGTGACAAGCGCACCAATCTCAACGAAACTGTTTTCATCGAGCAAAGCATTGATTCTTTGACCCGCTTGAGAAGTAGTACTCATTTTTCAGCCCTCCATTTATCTTATTAAAAATAATTAAAACTTTTACGCACACTCAATAGTGTAACATAGATTACTGAAAACGACCAGATAAAATTTTAAAAATATGCAAACTATTAGCAAAAATTCCCCGCCCTGTTTTTCAGGCCGGAACAAACAGATGCCAAACATACTGCAAAATCCACGGATAGTCAATTCCTGCTACTTCACCGGTCGTTACGACCGCATAAGTCTTAACAAGCTCATCATTCAGATAATATGCGACCTGCCCTACTTTTTCTCCTGCACATACCGGAGCTTCCAGTTCTTTAGCCAGATTCGTCTTGATTTCCACGACGTCTTCTTCACATAAAAGATACGGCAGACCGTTCTCTTTCGTCTCTTCTAACGCCACTGTTACCGACGCTTTATCGTAAGGCGTCGCATCTTCTCCCGCAATACCGCTTACCACAGGAATGTCGGCAAACTCCTGCGCTTCAAAGATGTCATGATACTCATAGCACGCCATACCATATTCCGCAAGCTTTTTCATATCACTCCATTTATAAGTCTTATGATTGGGCCAGCCGCAGGCAAGCAGTGCAACCGTAAATGTCCTGCCCTCACTTTCCACCGCTCCTACATAGCAATATCCCGCCTTGTTCGTAAAACCGGTCTTGCCGGAAAGAGCCTCATCCATCATACTCAGGAAACTGTTATGGTTATTACAGTGAAAATTTCGATTCCCGCTCTCGTCAGTAAACGCGTATTCTTTCGTCCGTGTGATCTCAAGAAAACGCTCCTTCTGCGGAGAGTCCATAATGCAGTAGGCCATGATCCTGGCCAGATCCGCCGCCGTCGTAGAATGGATCTGACCGGTATCGTTGACGACCGCGTCAAGTCCGTTCGGCGTAATAAAATAGGTATCATAGCAGCCGATCTCTTTGGCTTTCTGATTCATCATCACCGCAAACTCTTCCACACTGCCCCCAACCGCTTCTGCGATCGCCACGGCAGAATCATTGTGCGATTCCAGCATCATCGAATAAAGAAGATCCTCCAGACGGTATTTTTCTCCCTGCCGCATGAAAAGTTTAACTTTCGGCATGCTCTCGGCATATGCCGATACTTCTACGATATCGTCCAAATTACCATATTCCAGCGCCAGAATGCAGGTCATGATCTTGGTCGTACTTGCCATCGGCATCACTTCACTTTCATTTTTGCCATATAGAACACGGCCCGAATCGGCATCCATAAGAACAGCCGCCTGCGCGTAAAGCTGTGCTGGGGCTTCCTCTTTGGATTCGCTCCGGCTGTCTGCCTGTGCGTTTATTTGCATTACTCCTGCCGTAAATATGGCTATTGTCAGAAAAAGACTGAGAATTCGTTTTTTGGCACGAATAGGATTTCGAGATCCCATTTTTTTGAATTTTACGAAAGAAAAAGCACACATATAGTAACCTGTCATTATTCTTCGTTAATATATATGCGCCTGAGAATGAGGTGATACCTATGAGAATCAGGTACATAGGGCTGCTGTAATAATATTTTTAATGCATATGCTTAGGAATTTGGGCAAACCGAATTGTCAACACTTTTTCAGACAACTTTTTAATGTCGCTTCAGCCACTGATTATCATATTCCTTTATGACTTAAAGTCCTCATCTGTGTATTTACTTGGTTCTCTTTTTTGTTTCGGTCATATTATCTGCTATATTGCAAAATGGTTTCATTCACAGTTTAAAAGATCATTTTCATATAAAATGAATTCAATAATGTCTCTTATTGCACCTTCTCCGCCATTTAAGTTGCTCACATATTTCGCTCTTTTTTTTACAGAATCAAAAGCATTATTCACTGTACAAGGACATCCTACATTTTCCAACACATCCACATCATTAATATCATCTCCAACATAAGCAATTTCAGACAATTCAATCTGGTATTTATTGGCAAGCCGTTTTACAACATCCAGTTTATTACTTATTCCCTGATACAATTCATCTATATGGAGCTTTCTTGCCCTTGATTCAGCAATTCTGGTATTTTCTCCTGTTATGATCCCTGTAATGATTCCTCTCTTCTTCAAAAGTGAAAATCCCATCCCATCTTTAGTATTGAATTTTTTCAGTTCGTCCCCTTTTTCGGAATAATACATACCACCATCTGTAAGACAGCCGTCACAATCTGTCAGAAACATTTTTATTTTTCCAAACTGACCTTTTTCCATAGAAGACATTTCTCGTCTTCTCAATAATTCTTCAATAATAATCCAGTCACTCGTTTCATCTATCTCAAAAGCTGTATCTTCACTCATTTCATATGCCTTAATATTGCCCGTAACTCTATTTTTAGATGCTATTAAATTTTCTTTTGAAGTGATATAAAAGGCCCCATTTTCCATCAAGTATCCTGAAAATTCCTGTCTTCTTGGCCTGTGATATATGTCATAATTTAGCGGAACAGCATCCCCCTTTTCATTTCGTTTCCATAAAAAACGGCGCTGACGTACACAGGAAATCACACTATCCGTATCAGGCTGCATAAACAATTCAAAACCACCTGTTAAATCGTCTGCCGTAAGAAGCGGTGACGTCGCCTGAATCAATACAATGTTATCAAAGTCATATTTTTGGGAAAATTCCAGCATAGCGCTTTCTGTGGACGCTGTATCAGATGCCGTCTCAGGTGAACGGTCAATCACTACTATTTTATGAAATAAATCTCTATTTTCATTTTTTATCTGAATTACAGTTTCCCGCACTTTATCGCTGTCAGTCGACACATAGACAGCATCTATACAAAAACATTCGCATGCTGCCTTGATAGTCCAATAAACTAACGGCTGTCCGCACATTTTTTTTATATTTTTAAAAGGAATTGATTTACTTCCCCCTCTAACAGGTATGAATGCAGCGTTCACTCTTTTTCCCCCTTATCACTTGATCAATGCATATCCAACAATTTCTTTATTTTCTGTTCAATTATTTCTTCTGAATAATTTTCTACATACATTTTTCTAAAATGTTCTGAAAATCTCTTTTTTCCCCTTAGTTTAGAATATTTCCGAATGTTATGTATAAATTCCTCTGCACTATTACAAATATAATCATCCATCTGTACAAATCCACAAAATGCTTCTGTGGTTCCCAAATATGTCTTACCATACATAAATGCTTCAACAGTCTTTGTTTTCATCCCTATGCCATCAAAAATAGGACCTACGACTATATCTGCTTCATAATACCATTCATCCAGATTTTCAACAGTTCCTATAACTTTTACATTACCGCCCTTATTCTCCAACTGCTGCTTCATTTTTTCCATATCTTTTCCGATAATATACAAAATATAACTATCATCCATTTGGGACATAACATTTTGCACAAACCATGTTATACCTTTAATATTGGGCCAATAATATGATCCAACAAAGATCAAGTTGCATATTTGAAAATCTGTCTGCCGTACACATTCATCGTTAAAATAATCATTAGAGAATATAGGGATTATTGCATCCGGTTCTTCATGATAATCTTGAACATATAACTTTCTATCTCTTTCATTCAAAACAATTTTTTTATCAGAATACTTTAAACTGGTATGCTCATTTCTATAATTTGCCAACAGTCTTGGTAAATTTCTAAAAAAAGCTTTATTATTTTCTTTTCTAAAACGCTCCTTAATTACTTCATCTATTACATCGTGATAAAAAGTGATTATTTTTATTTGAGGATATGCTACTTTAATTAATTTAGCTATCCCACCATAAAATGATCTGCCAAGCACAACATAGACAAATTTTTCTTCTTTAATGATATGTAGTAAATAATCTATACTTTTTTTTGAAAAAACGGTAGGCATTCCTAAAAACAAATTACAAATTTTAGCAATTTCTCTTGTTTTTTCATATTCAGGTATCATGATATTATCGAGATGCCAGCTTTGATTTTCACTTGTTTTATACGGAAAATAAACCATAAATTCAGTTTGTCCGGCAATTCTTTCAAAAACATTTATTAATGCCCTAATATAAGTTCCCCCTCCGGATCTGTTAAAACATTCATCCGTGATAAATAAAATTTTCATCTTATTTTTCCTTTTAACACTTCTATTATTCCCTCATTACCTATTCTAATAAATTCCGGAATACTGCATTCAAGATAACTTAGAACATAATTTGGCCATTTCCAATAATTATAAACAGCCTGTGGTATAAATTGTCCAAATATAAGTCCCCATATACCTAAGTTAAAATATTTCATAAATATTACTGCAAGAACTATTCCGCATAAACCTGATAAAATATACGATTTCACATATGGCAGACAGTTCATATTGGATATAAATGATGCATAAGTATTCTGCCGTTTATATAGGAATAAATATACCGCAATTCCCAATATTACAGTTCTGCTTAACATCATGGATGGTTTAAAGATTTTTATTATATACGGCCCTACTAATGACAATCCCAAAACACCTGCAAATGCAATGTACAAGTTTGCCACCATAATCATACCCATTTTTTCTTTCATCATTTTCTTATTATTAAGAACATATGCTGCTTGTAAAGTAGGTTGATATGCAGAATATATCCCTCCGCTTATTGTTAGTATTGCTGTTACAAGCTGAACTGTCAGAGAATAGATTCCTGTCTCTGTTAATGATAAAAATGTAGAGACAATCAGTGTTCCCGCCTGATTGGTTATATAATTTGAAAATGTAACAATCCCATCTCTCCAAGCATTATACCACATAACCCGGAAGAGAGTTTGCCCCTCAGATTTTGTAATCCTTTTGTACCTTTTTATATATTGATCAATTCCGTAAGATTTCAAAAAGAAGTGTTTCGATGAAAAACGTAAAACAAAACCATATAAACAATATCCTACAGACACCGCGATTATACCAAAACCCAGCATTAAGAGCAGAACCGATATTATAATTTGTGTTAAACGTGCTGCAATATTAATCTTATTATAACAAGAAACAGCCCCTATACCACGTAAAAACATGGTATAACACCCATAATATATATTAAGAAAAATGGCAATAGAATAAATCAACCATGACAAGATAACTGTATTATTATATATATTCTTACTCAAGCAGGAAATATATATTGTTCCTATAGTCAACAGAGCCAAAAGGGCTATGCCGGAAATCAAAAGATAAATGATACGACTTATTTTTATTATTTTCACCAGAAGTTCATAATTGGCTTTTCCGCTTTCTGAGTATATCACATTTTCTTTTTGTATGCACTCTGCTCCATTCCATGAATATGCTATATTGCGTGCAAATGTCGGCGTAAAACCAAAATCAAATAAAGTTACAATTCCTCCTATACTTAAATAGACATACCACAGCCCAAGTATTTCTGAATCCATATAACGAACCATAAAAGGCAACATAATAAAATTGCTGATCATGGAAATAATAATTCCAATATAATTCCATAAAACATCCTTGTTGCTTATTTTAGTATTCATCATTTTCTCCAAATTGACTTTTACAATTTTTCATATACATAGAGTTAATTTTCTATAATTAATTTTTTATTTACAATAACAAATAAGGATAAAAAGACCCAATAATATGCATATGTACTATAAGATTCCGCTATATATGCTACTAAAAAGGATATAATTCCATTATAAATAAAGATTGCATTTCTATATTCTATTTTTTTACGCAATGCAGAAAGTACATTAAATAATAATATTGTATATATTATTATTTCAACAATTCCTCCCTGTAAAAGCCATTCTAGCACCATTTGATGCGGTGCATTATACCCTCCCACCAGTTCTACTTTTCCAAAACCATATCCAAACAAAAATTTTTGTTTTACACGTTCCAATCCCGTTTCCCATAATCTATTTCTAGCACCAGAAAGCGTTTTATGAAATAAAAAATTTACGATTTTATTGATAAAAGTAAGAAATCTAGATATTACCAATAAAAGAAATGCCCCAAAACAACCTAGTATACTTGACCACGGATTGTATATGATGCATTTTAAATATTTGCTGTTTCCTAAAAAATAAAGTAATAAAAATAAACCGAGTGCAATCATTGAACTTGCAGAAAAAATTATGACTTCAGATAAAATACAAATTATAATATAAATCAAATATCGTTTTTTCCTATTTGCAGCATATAAAATCAGATTATAGCATAGCAACGGCAAAATAAGAATTATAAAACCATTATCATATCCTAAAAAATAATTATCCACCCAATATCGTTTTGTAACGTTTGACCAATATTTTAATCCTTTACTTGAATAAAGAAACAAAATAGAAATAAAATTAATTATATTAAAAAAATTGAGAACACCAACAAACGCCGACATATCCTGCAGCGTTTGCACTGATAATTCAATCACTGGAATCATGATCAGTACATTAACCACAGCCCGGTTTATATCAAAATCAACCATGAACGTTCTTAAAAAAATATAGAAATACAAAATTAATATTAAAACGGTAGTCTTCTCAAAAAGTCCCTTTCCCCTAAGCGCTTTATATAATATATAAAAAAATACAATGCAAACACTTAATACATAAAAATAATCTAATAATCTGCTTATCCATGATAAATCAGGAAGACCGATATATTTATTTTTTAAATTTAATATTCCTATTGTTGGAAGTATAAGTATAAAAAAGAAAACTCTTTTAACTACCTGAGTTTTGCAAATTCTAATCATAATATTATATTCCTTTTAAAATTATCATATAAAAAAACTAATTGCATCATATAATTTATCTTTACTGGCTTGCTGTTTTTATTTTCTGTACTTTAGTTTTTCCCGCTGCTCCATTTCAATTGGAAGAATCTCCTCCGGCTTAAATCTCAGCACTTCATAAACCGCATTCAAATTCCTAACCAATTTACGTACACCGTCCGGTTCCAATGATGCTGCATGATCGGTCCCTTTCCATGTACGATCCAGAGTAAAATGCCTTTCTATCATGAACGCCCCTAATGTATACGCAGCAACATCCACTGCAATTCCCAAATGATGTCCCGAAAATCCAATCGTTTTAACCCTATCTTCATATTGTTTCTGCATACGCTTGATTTCTAAAAGGCATACATCGGTAAATGGAACCGGATAACCTGAAACGCAGTTAAAAAGAACTAAATCCTTTGCCCGACCGTACTTCTCAAATAATTGAACAATATTCTCTTCCTCTATATGAGTTGTCATTCCAAAAGATATCTGAATCTCCCCTTCATAATTCTCACACAGCCACTGCAGCATTGCATAATGATTATTACATGCCGAAGGGATTTTAATAAAATCGGGCCTTAATGATGCAATTTCTTTCGCCGAAGTCATATCCCATACAGATATGGCATATGTAATACCCGCTTCTTCGCACCACTTTTTAAGCTGCGCATGTTCTTCCACTGTAAATTCCAGAAATTCCCTATGTTCTCCGTATGTTTTTCCATAAGAATTGTAAGGATTGGGGTGTGGCGCATTATATTGCTCTGGTGTTAATAATTCTTTGGGACATCTTTTTTGGAATTTAATTGCATCCGCTTTACAAAATATAGCCGCAGTTGTGATCATTTCATGTGCTATCTCCATCTGTCCCATATGATTGCACCCTGCCTCCGCTATTACATAAGGAGCGTTGTACATAAATTTTTCTCCTACTCATTTTCATAATTCTTGAAGTTCGTATTTCAATTCACTGAGAAATCTCTCATTTAGATTAATTCTCACATCTGCATTCACTGTCTCAATCGCGCTTGTACAAAGTCCGATTGCAAATCTAAATTTAATGCCTAAAATATTCAATAATTCGCTTGGATAACTTCCTCTTAAAATTATTTCTTCGGGAAAATCATAGTGCGTTGCATCTCTCGGATGAACCTTTACAAATACCTTTCCATATTTTGAATAATACTTTACAAGATCCTTATAGATTCTAATTTTATCTTCCTCTTTTACATAACCGTCTTCAGAAATCGGCTGTGTATAAAGAATCCCATCCGCTTCTTTTCCAATCTTCTCAATTTCTATTATGTCCTGACAATTCACAAACAAATCAAGCAGTTTCTGCCTTTCTTTTTCATTAAAATCAACATTTAATTCAAACTGTTTCAATTCCGATATCGGATAATTCGAAAATAACTCTTTATTTTGAACATAAATTCCCTTTACTCTACTATCCTTCCAAAACTCTTTTTGATTTCCATAAAGATATTTCAACCATAGAACAAACGTGTTTTCATCTGGAGTCGCTATCTGTGTAGATCCTTCTTCAATAAAAATGCTTTTTTTACAGTATCGAAACCAGAGAGATGCCGGGTAGCATACTAAAGCTTTATTCCATGTATGGTTTACCAAAAAAAATTCTTGCTTCCGTGTATGAAGTTTTTTTAATACACGCTCCATTACAGCAAGATTTTCTCTATCACTTAATCCAACTGCACGATGCATCATATTTTTCTTATTGATCACTTCACATATAATACCCTGTCGCTCCATTTTCAAAGCAATTTCTTTAAAATAGTTTATATTTTTTTGTGAATATGTGGGCATTATCAGAGCACATTTTCCATACAAATCTGCTTTCATAATTAATGAAACCGCGATCAGAATGTTATATGGCGAAGAACACACAAAAATGACCTTATCAGGAATCTCTCGCAACATTTCAACAATCTTCATCATTTGGGTTCACATCCTAACATCCACTTTAAAAATTTTCAACATTACATAATATACCCATGCAAATATTCCAAAAGTATGTGTACGATACATATATGCGCATATTTTTAATGCCATTTCTTTTTTATTTTTACTTCGGCATTTTCCAAAGCTCAGATATTGATTTTTCTTCCATGAAGGAAATGTAGTATTCATATACGCATAGGCTTCTTTAATATTTGTTTTCAGCTGCTTCATGTCAGTAAAGGAGGCTCTGCAAACACCCCCTACCAGACAACGTATAAATACCTGTGTTTCCAATACTTCATAATATTGAAAGTATTCTGGTTGTTCATACAATTTTGCCATTTCTGAAAACCCCTGAAACATAGATTTACAAACATTCGTTCCAAATGCCCCCGTCAAAGAATCATTTCTTAAACGATACCAATAGCCTACTTTGTTCGTATATGCAATCGTTCGCAATTTTGGCAGTATTTCAAGAAGATAACATGTATCTTCTGAACGTAAGATTCTCTTAAACCGCACTCCCTGAATACAAGATGTACGAAATAATTTGTTATAAACTGCCGGATTAATAAACGCGATATTATCCTTCAAATTCTGACTGTCCGTGTATTTTTCTTTTCCTTTAACCGCTTCCGTGCAGATCACTTTTCCTGTTGCATCCTCAAACCGCTCCATTCCGCAAATGACCATATCTGCAGCAGTTTCTTCTGCCTTCTTTATCATACTATCCAAAAAATCTGGTGTTATAATATCATCTGAGTCTAAAAAAGTAGTGTATTCTGCCGGATATTTCTCCGCTGCATCCAACCCACGATTTCGAGTCTGACCCATTTTTTCATTTTTTTCATTTGATAAATACACCAGTTTTCCTTCAAAACGGGGTATATATTCATTCAAAATTTCTACAGAATTATCTGTGGAACAGTCATTCACAACAAACATTCTATAACGTTCATATGTCTGTTTTAATACACTATCCAAAAATGCCGGCAAATATTTTGACACATTATAGATTGGTACAATAATGTTTACTTTACATTCACCATTCATGATACCACCTTCATATAAAAACTCTTCGCTGCGTAAATCAAACTAAAACACATTTTAAAATCATGCCTGCTCAATTTAAATCATCACTCTCTTCTTATGAAAATTAAAAATCAATTTCAATTTTCAGCAACGGAAATTCAACTTCCTCTCTACCTGATAAAACCATTCATATCTCATAAAATATATTAAAAAGAAATGGGATCATACAACTCTAATGCTCAAGTAGGTTGCCCGTTTCTTTTTTATGTCTATCATATCATATAAATATTTTCCCGTTCTCATTATGCCGGAGCAGCAAAGAAATATGAAATATTATATCTATTTATCTCCCTCTTTTCATTAATATACCGGAAGTCCGAATCTCGCATCAGAGCAATTCCATCCATTCTTTGCATTCTTTTTATGCTTTAAACTAATGTTTTCACGAAAAAAGCCACCACTAGCAGACTCTGTCAATCCCGGTATTCCCTGCGCAGCATTGGCTTTTGCCTAAGCAACAGTTTCTTTCAGCGTAATGTATACTTAGAACCGGTATATTCATCAGAAAATACAGAAGCAAAAATTACAGATGATTATCTGTAAACAAATGGAATAACCATATACATCAAATGTTAGCATGTATACAAAAGTTATTATCGCTATAACACACTTTAAATAAAATATAATCTTTTTTCTAAATATGCAATACGATCATTCATAGCTGATCAACTGCTTGATATATTTAATACGCCCCTTTACTATCTACAACCGCCGGAATCGTCCGCACGATCATCTTGATATCCGTCCACAGGCCCATGTTTTCTATGTAATCCAGATCCAGTTCCACCCATTCTTCCCATTTGATATTGGCTCTGCCGCCAATCTGCCAGTAACAGGTCAGTCCCGGCTTCACGATAAGACGCTGCTTCTCATACTGGTTGCATTCTTCCATCTGGAACGTTAAGATGGGTCTTGGTCCGACGATGCTCATATCGCCTTTGATGATGTTAAGTAACTGCGGCAGCTCATCAATTGAAAAACGTCTGATCACTTTGCCGACTTTGGTCACGCGCGGATCATCCTTTATCTTAAAGGCATGCCCGGTCTGTTCGTTTTCCGCCATCATGCCGGACAATTCTGCATCCGCATTGATACGCATGCTGCGGAATTTATAGATTTTAAAAGGTTTCATATCTTTTCCGGCTCTTGTCTGCGTAAAGAAGACCGGTCCGTGGTCTTCTAATCTGATCGCCGCCGCCGTTACAAGAAATACCGGCGAAAGAACGATCAGTGCAAGGCCCGATAAAGAAATGTCCATACACCTTTTTAAACATTTATAAGCTATGCTCTTTTTCTGATAGATCTCCCGCATATGATTTCTGTCATAGTTTACGCCCACTGCCGGAGACATTGGCCGTGCAATAGTGTTTGGCATGATAATCCCCCATTTTGGCTATTTTTTACGCAAATTACTCATTCTCCCGCATTTTCTGTCAAACACGTACTGCCGTCAGATACGGCAGTACGTGTTATTCCACACTTGTATGGAAACAGAGATCCATTCGGAATTACTGTGCCGGCAGCGCCGGTACTGCCACCGGCACTTCAACAAATGCCAGTGTTCCGAGAGACGTCATATCGACTATAATATGATCTTCTCTGATCTCGAAAACAGTTAATTCTACCCATACGCCATTGATCAGCTGATAAACCTTAATGTTCTGTCCGGCTTTGATGCCTTCCATATAAAAGTTTACCGTTGCCGTCTGGAAATTGCGGATAGACGCATTGATCTGCGCCACATTCAGTACTTTACCGCTTAATGCCGCCGCATGTGCTATCGCGGATTCCACTTCCTTCTTTTCCGGTTTCAATACGGAAAATGTCTGGTTGCTGGGCGCGCCGTTAATAATGACGTGTCCGCCCTGCGCAAGCGGAATGACTTCTTTCAGTCCCGGTACTTCCGTAACCGCATTATTCAGGTATTCTCCAATCGATTTGTTCTCCGCCGCTGCGGCATCCGCTACCGTTGCCGTAGACGCTACAACCGCCTGTGCCGTAGGACTCGTAGCGGCCAGAACGGGCATGGAAAATACCATGCTTCCTGCAAGGGTAAGTGCTAATAACTTTTTCATTATGAACTCTCCTTTCATATTCCTGAGTGTGGTATATATTTACGCTTTTTAAGCGAAAATAACAATTTCAATTTCCGGTACAATGATCTGCCCCGGCTGCCGTCCTATTCGATCACGACTCTGTCAATTGTCCCTGCCGCATCTTTTATCAGCGCGGCAACAACTATGAATTGCTTCCCGTCATTTTCCTTCTGTGTCGTTAAAGTGATCAGAAAGTGATACGGCGAAACATCGATCCAGCCTTCCCGTAAGTTCATGCGCATATCTCTTGTTGCATATAAATCCGTTAAAAACTGCTCACAACCGGACAGATATGTAAAATCATACGTACGGATCAGGCTAGTGTTTTCTCTTTCATATGCCGCAAATATTTCATATGTCAGCACGTTGCCATCCAGATAAATATAGATCTGCTCATGTTCTGCAAAAAAATCCGGATCTGCAAAACGGTACAGTTCCGCAAACAGGCCGTCTTCATCTGCTCCGGTTTTACCGTGGAGTACGGTATTGAAATCGCACATGCTTGTTAGGTTTGCCAGTTCTATGTAAATGGCTCCGGTATCATCTTCCTCTCCATAGGCATCATGGGATTCGTAAAAATCATCTGCTATGTCACTCTGCAGTACCGGATCGTCTATTCCGGTGCCCGGTATGTGGATCCATGCAAAAATATCGGGATTTTCTTCTTTTAATACAGTAAAATCAATCTGCGAATCCTGTGCCGTTTCATAGGCAATTCCTGCCGTTTCCGATGTATCCTGTAAATTTGCATTCGTTTCTTTTTCATCAGCTGTTTGAGTTTCAGCGTCTTCGGAATCCTGCCGTACATCTGCCGTATCCTGAGAACTTTGCGGGCCCTGCCCATTCCCGCATCCGATGATTCCTGTCATGATACATATGAGAAATAACCAAAACAACAGTCTTTTTTTATGATCCATTCTGATAACCATGCCCTCTTGCCGGTATCTATGCCTTTCCCTCAAGCTATGATCTCTCTTCTTCTATTTCCCGGCATCTTCTATCTCTTTATAGAATATATCAATAATAAGTTCATATAATGCATCCTCATCCAGGTAAAACTCTTCGAATTGTTCTCCCATAACGGTCTCTCCGGCCAAAGTATAAAAACTATCCGAATCAAAACTATAGTCGGATACAATAGATGCCAGATAAAGGGCTTTATCTAAAGAAATATCCGTGACCATCTGCGGCGTTACCGCCTGATACAGATCCAGGACTACGGAAACATCTTTTTTCACCGCACGTCTGGCCGCTCCGATCAAGCCGCTGACATACTGTTTCTGTCTTTCGAGGCGCATATCCGCCGAGCCGAAGATATCGGTATCTCTGTACTTTACATACCAGAATGCCTTATCTCCCATCAAATGTATCTGATTGTCTTTCACAAAATCAGGATCTATCTTCGTCATATCTTCAAGCACCGTAACTTTGATGCCGCCGACTGCGTCATTGATTGTTGCGATAGCGTTCATATTAACCGCGGCATATCCATGGATCGGCAGATTATAGAATAGGGCGGCTACTGCCCTGCGCTGATATTCGCAGCTTTTCTTCATACCATCGCCAAACCCATGCTGCACTGCAATCTGTGCTTTGGTAGTTGTGATATACTCGCCTTTTTCATCATAAAGATCTATGTCCGTCATGGTATTTCTGTTAATGCCGATGATCTTGATGCTTTTATCATGCGGATCCATAACGACAAGGAACAGTGCGTCCGCCTGTCCGCCATCGGTTCCCGCTGCCGCTTCGGAAACATCACCGTCTTTATCGATCCCCATTACAAGGAAAGTCATGATGTCTTCGTTATATTCATATATCCTGCCCTGATATTTTACCCAATTCTCCTGCCATGTATATGCTTCTTCTTCACTCGGGGTCTCCGCAGCAGGCGATGCCTGTAACAAAGGCTGCGTACTTTCTATATTATGCCGCAGACGGCTCTTTCCCACCGCACTGACAATGCCGAAACTGCCGGATATCAGTCCGATAAACAACGCGATGCATCCCGCCGTTATAAAGAGATGTCTGCGGCCCTGTCTTTTTTTTCCTTGTTTTCCCTGACCTTTGTCTCTGATTCGTATCTGCCGTAATATTTACCATAGTATTTTCCGTAATACTTACCGTAATTCCCATAGTAACCCTTGCTGTTCATCTCCACTTTATTGAGCACGACTCCAAGGATTCGGCTGCCGGATTTAGCAAGCTGTTCTTTTACTTTCTGGACAAAGCGGTAACTGACCGCATTATTTTCCACTACCATTACGGTGCCATCACAGCTTTTGGCTACGACTGCCGCATCGATCACACTCCCGAGAGGGGGGGTATCTATAATGACATACGCAAACGGATTTTTCAAAACATTCAACATTTCCGAAAACTTGTCGCTGCCCAAAAGTTCGCTTGGATTCGGCGGCACGGGTCCTGAAAAGATCATGTACAGATGCGGCACATTGGTCTGGCACATCACGTCCGTATACTTATATTTTCCGACCAGGCAATGGCTGAGTCCGAGTTTTACGCCGCCCGTTTTGTATCTTCCTACCAATACCGATTTGCGCATATCCGCATCGATCAGTAAAGTCCTGTTTCCCGCTTCTGCAAAGGCTTTGGCCATTTCCATAGCCACGCTGGATTTTCCTTCATGCGGCGTACAGCTTGTAACGGCGATCACTTTCACGTCGTTACCGCAGAATTCGATATTGCTCCGCAGTGTCTTAAACGCCTCCTTCATACGAAAATCGGCATTTTGATCAAATTGTAGCTTAACCTCCTGCATGGTTATTTCCTCTTTATCTTTCCTTTTTTCACAGTTTCTTCATCTACCGCAACAGGTATTAATGCCAGTGTACTGAGTCCTAAATATTTCTCAACATCTTCCGAACATTTGATCGTATCGTCTAACAGATAAAGAACGATGATTATGGCGCTGATCAGGAATACGCCTGCCAGTCCGCCAAAAAATGTCCATTTCATCACACTTGGTCCGGCTTTCTCCGTCGGCATATTGGCCGGTTCAACAACATTGACCGCGTCAATATCCATAACGTTCTGAATATGTTCTCCTGCCACTTCCCTGATACAGTCCGCAATATCCATAGCCAGTACCGGATCGGTGTGTTCTACGGTGATCGATACGATTCTGGTATCCGTAGGCGTATGAACCGATACTTTTTTAAGCAGATCCTGATACTCCATTTCCGCTAAAGAAAGCTGATCGATCACCTTCTCTAATACATATCGGCTGTTTATCAGCTCCGCATAATCCTTTGTAAGCTGAGTTCCCATCTGTACGTCACTATACGTAACTGCGGTGTTATCCGATTTATTCAAAATGTAGATCTTGGTCGTCGATTGATAGGTAGGCGTCAGAATAAACTTGCTGATCATAAAGCTAATGACTGCAACGAAAAAACCGGTGCTTACAATAATCCAGAACTTTGCAAATAAAATATGTATGATTTCGAGCAGATCAATTTCGATTTCCTCATTGTGTTTTTCCATTTCCATTTTCTTTTCCCATTCTTTGTCTTAATTTGTGATTTCCTGATGCGCAATGACATGATACGGATTGTCGTAGAACAGGCGTCCGGCATATTCCTTACCGTATTTTCCTGCTACGTAATCCGCGCAGGCAGACAAATAAGGCGCTCTTTTCTTTGCATCATGGGCATCGGTTGCAATAAAATGCACCTGCTTTTGTTTTATGAGCTTTCTTGTATACTGTCTGGCATCAAATCCGAATTTCCCCATAACGCTGCCCGCATTTATCTGAAAATAACATCCCATCTGTGCAAGGTCACTCATCCCCGATTTTCTGGCGCGGATGTTCCGGTAACGCTCCACATGTGCGAGAATAGGGTAATATCCGTTCATCAACAGCGAATAGAGTCCGTTGCGGATATAATCGTAATCATCTGACGGATTAAATTCTACCAGCACATAACGGCTCCCTGCAAGCGGTAATGCCCGGGCATTTTCAATCTCCTGGGCAAGATCGCTCCGATAATACAGTTCGCTTCCTATATATAGTTTGATATCGATCTTTTCATCTGCGAGCCGGTCTGTCAGTTCCTGCACTTTGGGCGATACACGCGGGGAATTCATAGGACGGTGTCCCGGCTTATTATGGGGTGTGAGAATGATCTTTGAAATGCCATCCTGCGCCGCAATACGCAGCATCTGCATGCACGTTTCCATATCCTGTGCACCGTCATCCACCCCCGGTATTATGTGAGAATGCATATCGATCAATTTTTGCATAGGTCTCCCTGTGAATTTTATCTATATAATTAAAACCTATTCTATCATATAACTTTTTTTTAAAATTATCAATATCCATTCACTTCCAAAAACAGTGTTTAGATGTCAAGCTGCATCTGTACTTCCGACTCTGCCTGCAGTTTGAACTCTTCAATCTGAACCGGGTTTAATTCCGGCAGATCGTCCAGCGATTTCACGCCGAAGCTTCTAAGAAACTGCTCCGTCGTCCCGAACAAAAGCGGCCGGCCGGGAGCGTCAAGCCGTCCTACCTCCGTGATCAGATCGTATTCCAGCAGCTTATTGACCGCATGATCACAGCTGACGCCGCGCACCTTTTCAATCTCAAGTCTCGTAACCGGCTGTTTATAAGCAACGATCGACAACGTTTCAAGAAGTGTATCCGTCAGAGTGTTTTTCTTCGGTGTCGTGGCAATTTTTACCAGATATTCGTACAATTCGCCTTTGGTGCATAATTGTACGGAATTGTCCAAAGTAGTCAATCGGATGCCCTTTTCCTCTTTCCGGTACTCCTGATCCATTTCTTTTAATATATCTTCAGTCGTCTGCCTGTCCTCTTCTATGACTTCAGCCAGCCTGTCGATCTCCACGGAATCACCCATTGTAAACAAAATTGCCTCTAATACTGCCTTTGCCTTTGGTCTCTCCATCTTCATCCTCCACCTGTTCGCTATACGGCTTCTTTGGAAGTGATCATAATATCTCCGAAAATATCTTCCTGCGCGATACCGATCTTTCCTATCTTCATCAATTCCAGTATCACAAGAAACGTTACGATGATCTCCATTTTGCTGCTCTGCTTTTCCAACAATTTCCGGAAACTGAATTTCTTATGATTTTTCAAGTAATCTTCTATGTAAACGGTCTTTTCGTCCATATCGATCTCGTCTTTTTCAATCTTGCCGAACGTGCTCCTGACAGGGTCAATCTTATCTTCCTGTCTCTTCAACATGGATTTGAATATTTCATGCAGTTTGGAAAGATTCATGTCACCGATCAGTTCTTCGTAATCGACCGGCTGCCTATATTCCAGAATCTCCTTTGGCAGCGTCGGTTTCTTATAAAGACTGCGCTCCGCAGCTATCATCCTGTCTTTTAATTCATACGACATATACTTGCACATCTTATATTGTAATAACTGTTCTACCAGTTCCGCTCTCGGATCCTCTTCTTCTCCCTCTTCATTGACTTCCTTAGGTAAAAGCATCCGGCATTTAATATCGATAAGCGTCGCCGCCATAACAAGAAACTCGCTCATGATATTCATGTCTTCCGTTTCCATCTGTTTGATGTAGTTCAAATACTGCTCCGTTATTTCCACGATCGGGATATCATAAATATCTACTTTATTTTTATCAATCAAATGTAACAGCAGATCCAGAGGCCCTTCAAAAACCTCCAGTTTTACCTGAATTGCCATAGTCTATCCCCTTCCCGGAAACAGGTTTGTCCAAAATATCTATATCTGTCTGTGTGAAACCGGATGTAAGCGGAGCACTGCCAGCTCTCCCGGATTAAATATTCTGATCGGCAGCGTATGCGTTCCGAGTCCTCTGCTTACGATCATGACCGAGCGGTCCTGTTCATATCTTCCGCCGTCATATGCTGGAAAAAGTGTCAGCTTCGGCGACATGACACCGCCTAAAAAAGGCAGTCGCATCAATCCGCCATGCACATGGCCCGAAACCGTCAGATCCGCTCCCCATTTGGCATAATCCGTAAAATAATCCGGATTATGTGCGATCAGGATCTGCAGAGAATCTTTCCTCGGCGCGCCCAGCAGCCTCTCCATATACCCCTCCGGCATCGGATATTTGCGTACCTTCCGGTAATAACATCTGTCCACCTGCAAACCGCTTATATTAATGTTTGCAGATGGCAGATATACGCTTTCGTTGATTAACGGTTCGATGCCGAACTGATATAGTTTCTCTATATATGCATCGTATATTTCCCGAAATTCACCCTGACAGAGTCCGATACGGTGTTCATGATTACCCATTCCGTAATAGACCGGATAGTCTGCCGCCAATTCCTTCATCAGTTCTGCAGCAACCTTGCATTTTTCGGCATTGTCAAACGCCGTCAGCATATCGCCGGCCACTAAAACGGCGTCCGGCGAAAGTGCTTTTATTTGTGCCAGTAATTTTTCATTCTTCTCTCCGAAAGTCTTGTTATGCAGATCGGACAAAAGTACAAATGTATATTCTCCGGTGATCTTCTCAGACTCTATATCATAGGTTACCGTCACAAAACGATGGCAGTCGTAATACATGACCAGAAGAAAAAAGAGTATGATGCTCACCATAACAGCCAGTATAACAGAAATCATCCACGTTCTCCATATTCTATCAGGCATTCGGATATTCAAAGCAACTTATAAAGTATATCACGAATCACATCAAGTCTGCAATCCCCCGTTACGAAACAAGGAATTTTATCCATATCCGATGCAGATAATCCAGAAATCCGGCTTCTTCTACGGATTTTGCAGCCTGAATGGATACGCTGCCGATACGGCTGCCGTTCAGTTTGTAGACTACCTCGCCGATGGCATCTCCTTCCGCTATGGGCGCTTTTACGACACCGGGCAGGCTGATTTCTTTTTCAATATCATTCAGATTATTGCCGGCCGTATCCAGATAATGAAATGAACCTGCATATGTGAGGTTTACATAATCTTCCACACCGCCCTCTACTTTCTGCATGGGCAGCGCATCTTTGTTTTCGTCAGTATACATCTGGCTGACACTGTATCCGTAATTTAACAGCGTAATCGCATCGGCAAATCTGGACTTTCCATCCGGAGCGGCCATAATGACCGCGATCAGTTCCATGCCATCTTTGTTCGCTGTCGCCGAAAGACAATACAGCGCTTTAGACGTGGAACCTGTTTTTAAACCGGTTGCCCACTCATATTGTTTTAACAGTTTATTGGTGCTTGAGAGCGTAAATGTGGAAGTCCCCTGTGCTGTACGGTGTTCGATATCTTCCATCCAGATACCGGAATAATTGAAAACTTCCGGATATTTCGTGATCAGCTCTCTTGACATCAGGGCAACATCTTTGGCCGAAGTATAATGATCATCCGATTCTGTCAGTCCGCAGCAATCGACAAAATGGGTATTTTGCAGTCCAAGGCTTTCCGCCTTTTCATTCATCAGTTTGACAAATTCCCCTTCGCTGCCCGCTATGTATTCCGCCACCGCAACACTGGCGTCATTCCCGGAAGAAATCGTAATACATTTTATCATCGTATCCAATGTCTGGGTCTCTCCCTCCTCCAGGAATACCTGCGACCCGCCCATGGACTTTGCGTATGCACTCGTCGGCACCATATCTTCCAAATGGATCCTGCCGCTCTTTAAATGCTCAAATACGATGAGCAGCGTCATAATCTTGGTAATACTGGCCGGACTTCTTCTTGTACCGGCATCCTGTTCGCAAATGACCTGCCCCGTGGAGGCCTCCATAACAACATAGGAAGGCGCAGACACTTCCGGCGCTGCGGATACCTTTACAGGCGGTATAACAAACAATACGCCGACACTGATCTGTATACACAGGCAAAACAACGCTAACAGGGCATATGCCCGTCTTTTTTCCTTTTTCAACACACATCTCTCCCACTTATTCCTCTATACTATTAGTATTAGGGTGGAAAAGCCTAATATGTCAACGAATGCACTATTTTTCCCCGGACATAACAAAATCCCTGAAAATATCAGGGATCTGTTGCACATAAATCATGATTAGTTGTATTTACGTTTTCTTGCTGCTTCAGACTTTTTCTTACGTCTTACGCTGGGTTTTTCGTAATGCTCTCTCTTACGAATTTCCTGCTGAATACCGGCTTTTGCACAGCTTCTTTTGAAACGACGCAATGCACTGTCTAAAGTCTCATTCTCTTTTACGATTACGTTCGACATTCCGCACCTGACCTCCCTTCAGTCCCTAACAAGTAACTCGACTGATTGGGTTATTTATGCACAATCGTGCAGCGTGTATCATTATCTACACACAACATAAATTATACCACAATCTGGATATGAGTCAACTACTATTTTTCATTTGTTTTTCATGTTACACTGGAAATTAGAAAATCAAGTCTATAAGGAGCCCGGATTTTATGAAAACAGTCGGCATAATTGCAGAATATAATCCTTTTCACAACGGCCACGCCTACCAGATCGCCCAGGCCAAAAAAGTGACCGGCGCCCAATATTGTATCATTATCATGAGCGGAAATTTCGTACAAAGAGGCGCCCCCGCCATTATGGATAAATATACCAGAACACGGGCGGCTCTTACAGGCGGTACAGATCTTATCATAGAACTTCCTGTTCATTACGCCACAGCCAGCGCAGAGTATTTTGCCGCCGGTGCGGCGGCCTTACTTGATAAGCTGGGTATCGACTGTCTTTGCTTCGGAAGCGAATGCGGCAATATACAGACGCTGTCAGACACTGCCGATCTTCTGCTTGCGGAAAGCACGGAATACAAAGAACTTCTGCAAAAGAAAATCAAATCCGGCATGCCCTACCCGCAGGCCAGAGAAGCTGCTCTATGTGCGCTTTCTCCTCATCTTGCCGGGCAGGCGGATATTCTGCGCTCCCCCAACAATATTCTGGGTCTTGAATATCTTAAAGCACTCAAAAAAAGCGGCAGCCGCATCATTCCCTATACAATAAAACGTACCGGCGCATCCTATCATGACAGCGCTTTGCAAAACACATGCAGTTCCGCACTTGCCATCAGAGAAACCATTGCCCTGTCACAGGACATGCAACTGGTAAAAGATCAGATGCCTTCTTCTGTTTACGAAATTATGGAAGCAGAATACGGAAAAACTTTTCCTGTTTTTCCCAGTGATCTTTCCTCACTGCTTGCCTATAAACTGCTCGCAGAAGAAACAGAGGGATTTTGCGGTTATTTCGATATCGACGAATCCCTTTCCGACAGGATCAGAAAATGTCTTCCCGCCTATCAGGATGCTGTCTCTTTCTGCGATAGATTAAAAACCAAAAACACCACCTATACGAGAATCTCCCGTGCTCTTTTGCATATTTTATTAAATATCTTACAGACGGATATGGATATCTTCTGCCGGGAAGGATATGTCTATTATGCAAGAATACTCGGATTTCAAAAAGAATCCGCTCCTCTTTTATCAAAAATGAAAGCAGATTCTTCTATCCCTTTGATCACCAAGCTCGCCGATGCCGCCGCACGGATCTTTTCCGAAAACGGCCGCAGAATGTTAGAACAGGATATTTTGGCAAGCCATATTTATTCTCTGCTTGTCCATACCAAGTTCGGTCAGGGCATACAAAACGAATATAAACGGCAGATCATTACTTTATAAAGCAGTAATCGCATTATCCTGTAATTTTTTCAATATATGTTTTGATCCTGTCATGTACCATGTCGGAAACTTCCGCCGTTTTCATCGTTTTATATTCATCATAATATATCGCCGGAAGATAATGTACCTGTGTCGTTACTTTTCTGACAGACCACTCTTCAAAAACTTTATAGGAATCGATCAGGACAACCGGAACGATCGGCGCCCTGGCTTTCATTGCACTCTTAAAGCATCCCGGCTTAAACTCGCAGACCGAATTATGATTGCGCTCATATCCGCCTTCCGGGAAAATAATATATTTTCTTCCTGCGGCAACTTCTTCCGAAATCTCTCTTATCAATCTGACCGACTGGCGCAGATCATCTTTCCTAAGCCTCTTTCCGCCTACCAGATCAATAAACTGAGACGTCAATATCATATGTGATTTGGCATCATCAATAACGATCGCACACGGTTTCTTGTGTGTGCTGACAATGCCGATGGCATCATATTTTCCCTGATGATTCGGAAACATGACATAACCGCCTTCTTTCGGAAGGTTTTCAAGTCCGAATGCAAGCGTCTTAATATGGCCGGATGTCACCATTCTTTTGACTGCAAGCCTGGCATAACGGTAGCACTGTTCTTCCGTATATTTCTCCGGATGCCCTGCCATGTATGCCATCCGCGGAATCATATAAATTCTTGGCAAATTGCAGATAATGAGCTGCACGAAGCGTAACATAAATCCTGCCTTTCTTTCTGTCGGACCGCCTGTACAGACACTTTCGGCCTCCTATAACAACGGAGAAAACAACTTCAGAACCGGTCCTATCACATTTATCTTCACAAGGTGTTTCTCACACCACTGCGGCGTGATCTCTATCGATCTTGCAAAAGTTTCTTTCATATCCTGCCAAAGTTGTCTGATCGCATCGGTCTGATATAAAAAGACACCGCATTCGAAATGGTGATAAAAACTTCTATAATCAAAATTGATCGTGCCTACAACGGCTATTTCATCGTCACAAAGTACGCACTTGGAATGAATAAACCCGGGCCGGAACTGGTATAACCGCACCCCTGCTTCCAAAAGCGTCTGATAGTTGGACTGCGTTAACTGATAGACCAGCTTCTTGTCCGGCACATTCGGCAATACCATCCGCACATCAACACCCCTTTTGGCCGCCAGTTTGATGGCCGTGATCACCTCATTGTCGGTAACGAGGTACGGCGTAAAAATATAGATGTACTTCCTGGCATAACCAAGCATATTCAAATAAACGCATTCTCCCACCGTCTCATTGTCAAAAGGCGTATCGCCGTAAGGCTGTACAAAGCCTCTGGCCATCAGCTCTTCCTTAAAATGATATCGGTAAACGCCGTAATCTTCATCTGTCGGCCGCGAAATATTCCATATCTGCAAAAACATGACGGTGAAGCTCCAGACGGCTTCTCCCTCCAGACGGATTCCCGCGTCTTTCCATTCATTATACGGCGCTTCATAGTTAATATATTCATCGGCCAGATTGATACCGCCGGTATATCCTGTCTTTCCATCGATTACGGCGATTTTTCTATGGTCTCTGTTATTTAAAATGAGCGACATGAAGGGAACGAGTCTGTTAAAGGCAACACACTTGATACCCTTTTCTTCTATATATTGATCATAATGCTTGGGCAGTTTAAAAGCGCTCCCGACATCGTCATAGATCAACCTGACGTCCACGCCCGCTTTTACTTTCCGTTCCAGAATCTTAAGGATCTCATTCCACATCGCTCCTTCTCCCAGAATAAAATATTCCAGAAAAATAAAGCGTTCCGCCTTCTCCAGATCTGCAAGCAGCGCCCTCCAGTATTGTATTCCTTCTGAAAAATATAAGGTTTTCGTATTCTCCCAGACTGGCATCCCGGAATATTTCTGCAGATAAAAGCTCTGATTGGCGATCGCCTGGTTTTCTTCCCTTAGCTTTCGCATATTCTCCACATTCTCCGGCATATTCTGCCTGAGCAGCTCGTCCGCATTCCGCATGCTGTCCCGCAGTTTACGTGAAATGATAACATGTCCGAAAACAAGATACAGTATTCCGCCAAATAACGGAAAGACCAGGATCGGAACGATCCATGCCAGCTTTACCGCAGGATTATTCGGCTTCCAGATAAGATAACAGACCGCGATCACACTGATGATCCGAAGTACCATGGCAATCTCAACATAATGATTCGCCCACTGGAAAATCTCCAGAAGAAAAAAACCTATCTGCACCAATACGATAAACGCCGTAATAACGACTCTGTTCAAAATGATCTGTAAAAACTTTCTCATACTGCATCCCTTGTCCTGTTACACACTATACCATAAAAAAGTGACTTCGTCACCTTCTGATTCCATGTCCATCTGTCGACGGACTTCCTATAAGGTAAAAAAGTGACTTCGTCACCTTCTGATTCCATGTCCATCCTGCGGCGGACTTTCCTATAAGGAAAGCACAATACCGCGCAGACTGCAGAAGTCTGCGCGTGTATCAGCCGCGGTACGGATTCACATGCACCATGCAGTGTTTCACATTTGGAAAATGTTCTTCTATCGCATGGTGTACACATTCCGCCACCGCATGCGTTTCATTCAAAGTCTGCCCGCCATCAGCCGCAATCTCGATATCCACATAGATTTTATTTCCGAAAAGTCTGGTACGCAGCACATCGATACCGAGTACGCCGCTCTGCGAATGAATCACCTGGCGCATTCTCTCAATCGTTTCATCATCACATGCCTTATCTACCATTTTGTCCACTGCATCCTTAAATATGTCATACGCTGCTTTCATAATGAAAATACTGATAACAACGCTGGCTGCGCTGTCCAAAACAGGATATCCCATTCGGGAGCCGAAAATACCGATCAGCGCGCCGACAGAAGAAAGGGAATCCGAACGGTGATGCCATGCATCCGCCATCAAAGCTCCGGAATTGATTTTTTTGGCTGCCGCTCTTGTATACCAAAACATCCATTCTTTGACAATGATAGACAATACCGCCGCCGCAAGCGCCAAAATGCCCGGTATGGCGAGTTCTTCATAATGTCCGTCCAAAATGGTCCGTATGCCTTTGTATCCGATGCCGCATCCCGTAATACACAGAATAACCGCCAATACGATAGAAGCCACGCATTCCAGCCGTTCGTGTCCGTATTGGTGGTCTTTGTCCGACTGTCGGCCGGAAACCTGTACACCGATCATGACAATAATCGTGCTGAACACGTCCGAAGCCGAATGAACTGCGTCAGAAACCATAGCCCCCGAAGAGGCAATAAGGCCCGCAAGCAGTTTCAGCAGGGATAAGACCATATTAACAATAATGCTGACTGTAGAAACTTTCATTGCAATTTTCTTTTCCATATATAAGTTCCCCTAAATATAAAACAACGGGCAGCTGCGCACCGCGAACTACCCTTTTGTTCAAACCACAGATTTCTCATATCCAATTATTTTTTAGCAAGATATGGTGCGATCGCCTTCTCGATCTCCGATATTTTTTCATTCGTTTCCAAGATCCTGAATTCAACCTTCCCGGACAGATCCATTGAAAAAATACCCATGATCGACTTTGCATCCACAACATACCTTCCGGACACCAGATCAAAATATCCTTCAATATTGCCGATAACGGATACAAACCCTTTCACTTTCTCAATTGAATTCAGATCTAACATATAACTTTTCATATCCATGACCATGCCTTTCTTTCGTCCCGTAGATTATTCATTCCATTATATAATCTTTGGCTCCATTTTACAATCTTTTTAGACAAGCTGATCATAAATTCGTTCCAGATAACTGCTATCCAGTGATATTTCATTTAAGATCGTATATCTCTCTTTCCTTGTTCCGGGCGCTTTCTGCCAGGCATCAACAAAAATTTCTTTGGTAATATTCCAGTTCATGGGATTGATATCCAGTTCATATGCCTTAAAAATTTCCCTGAGCCTTATCACATTGCGGCCCTGCAGCATACAGCTTACAACGCTTCCAAGCGCCACGGCCATGCCGTGCGGGATTTTGATCCCGGGATAATATTCTTCCAGAGAATGACAGAAAAGATGTTCCGAACCGCTGCTTGGTCTGGAATTGCCTGCAATTTCCATGGCAAGACCGCCCATAACAAGCGCCTGCGTCAGAATCTTAATAAATTCCTTACTCTTTAACGACTTTTCTTCATGATAACAAAGAGAATTGAGCGCCATATCAGATATCATGTATGCAAAATCATCCACCCGGTCTCCTCTGTGCGCTGCATCCAATTTCCAGTCATACAATGCCGTATACTTGGATATTGTATCCCCAATACCCGACTTTAGCTGCTCTACGGGCGCGTTCATGATCACATTGATATCCACAACGATGCCTGTCGGAATTTTACATCCTAATGTCTTGCGCGTATTTTCATCAATATCGAGTACCGACACGGGAGAAGCCAGGCTGTCGTTGCTTAGTGTCGTCGGCAGACAGATGTAGGGAATTTTGGCAACGAAACCGGCATATTTGGCCACATCCAGCACTTTACCGCCGCCAATTCCGATGATGGCCTGAAATCCCTGTGAGCAAGCGGATTTTGCCAGCTCCATCGCCTGCTCGAAAGAATTATATTCGATAAAAAAGAGCTCGCTGCCGCGCAGATCCCGCTTCATTTCATCCAGGTACCCGGCGATTACATTCTGCAGTGCAGGCTCCGTAACGATCATGACCTTTTTATCGGCAATACCCGGAATACACTCCAAAAGCGCTTCATCCAGATGTTCGTATATTCCTTCCTCAATCATCAAACAATATGGCAGACTAAATTCATTCATCCTCTGTACCCCCTTGTAAATATTCGTCACACATTTATCCGAGTGCAACATCCAGAATCATCATGATCAAAAATCCTGCTGCAAAACCTAATGTCGCCCCATCCGAGTCTCCATCACCCGACGCTTCGGGAATCAGCTCCTCTACAACGACAAAGAGCATCGCCCCTGCCGCAAAAGCCAGCAAAAACGGCAAGGCCTTCTCTATTGCACCCGTGATCATGATCGTCATAAAAGCACCGATCGGCTCCACGATTCCGGACAAAATACCATAAAAAAATGCCTTTTTCTTTCCCGTGCCGTTGCTTCGTATCGGCATGGATATGATAGCCCCTTCCGGGAAATTCTGTATGGCAATCCCAACGGCAAGCGCATAGGCTCCCGCTATCGTAATCTCTCTGTTTCCTGACAATACTCCGGCAAAAACAACGCCGACTGCCATTCCTTCCGGTATATTGTGCAGCGTTACCGCGAGTGCGAGCATAGTCGTTTTGGTGAGGCCGCTTTTGATCCCCTCCGGCTTCTTCCCTCCCGGATGCAGATGGGGGATCAGTTTATCCAGTCCGTACAAAAAGGCTATTCCTACCGCAAATCCGACGGCCGCCGGCATAAATGCAAACTTTCCGTAACTTTCCGACATTTCTATAGCCGGAATCAAAAGCGACCAGACGGAAGCCGCCACCATAACGCCGGAGGCAAAGCCAAGCAGCACCTTCTCAAGCAGTTTGCCCATGTTGTTTCTCATAAAAAGCACACAGGATGCCCCTGCAAAAGTTCCGAGAAAAGGAATCATCAGTCCGAGAAAGATATTCATAAGAAAAAATCTCCTATTACTTTAATTTCGATTTATGCCTGTTTAATTTTACGGATCAAAATACCGTTTTTTAACAGGGTCGTATCAATGTAATGTCTGGAGAATAAAATCTCCCCTTCTCTTGCGATCTCTATATCCTCTTCTTCACAGTTTATAATGACTTCTACATATTGATCGATCCAGCCCATTTTACAGAACTCGATGACGCGCGGTCTGTTGATCTTATTGGGAAAGTGAAAATCCCTGCCGCGCAAAAGTGGTTCGCCTGCGCGCAGTTTCAGGAGACTCTTAACGATCCCCATGCGTTCCGCATACACGCCTGCTTCAATATCTTCCCACGGCATACACCGTCTGCAGTCCGGATCGTAATTTCCCTCCATGGCAATCTCCGTTCCGTAGAAAATGCAGGGACTTCCCGGCATCGTAAAAAGAACCGCGAGCTGTTGGAAATACTCATCCAGATTCCTGACATCCGAACGAAGTCTCTTGGTGTCATGCGAGTCGAGCAGATTGAACAAAACGTCATTTGTCTGCTGCATATAACCTGTATAACATCGGTTAATTGTATATTCAAAATCCTCATTTGTCAAACTTTTATCAATCCAGAAATCTTTGATGCTTTCTCCGAGCGGATAATTCATGACTGCGTCGAATTCGTCTCCCCGAAGCCATGGCATCGCATCATGCCAGATTTCTCCCAGAATATAAATATCCGGTTTGATAGCCTTTAAACGAATCCGCAGCTCTTTACAGAATCTGTGGGAGATCTCGTTTGCCACATCCAGACGGATACCATCCACATCATATTCTTTTACCCAGTTTTCACAAACTTCCAGTAAATATTCGCATACCGCCGGATGATTTGTATTTAATTTCGGCATCGAATCATAAAAAGCAAATGTATAGTACTGCTTCTTTCTGGCACAGCCGCCCTCTTCCGAAAACGGCCACTCATTTATCATAAACCAGTCCCAGTATGCCGACTCCGGTCCCTTGTTTCTGACATCCTGCCACGGTGCAAAATCCTTGCCCGTATGGTTAAATACACCATCCAGCATAACGCGGATGCCTCTTTCGTGCGCCTGTGCAACAAGCATTTTCATCGTTTCTTCGGAACCGAAATGCGGATCGATCTTCTTATAATCGGTCGTGTCGTATTTATGGGATGTCGGCGCTTCATTGATCGGTGTCAGATATAATCCCGATACGCCAAGTTCCTTTATATAATCCAGTTTCTGCATAATGCCTGCCAGATCACCGCCGAAAAACTCTTCATTGGTAACGGCACCCTTATTTCTCCAGGGGAGCGTCCCTTCCGGATTGATCGAAGCATCTCCGTTGCAGAAACGCTCCGGATAAATCTGATACCAGATCGTCTCATTCACCCAGTCTGGCGTCTTTGCAATATCCGCCGGATTCATCCATGGGAAAACAAAGCACTGTCTGCTTCGTCCGGTAAGCTGCATCTGCGCCTCCGAAACAAAACCGTCTTCAAAATAAAACCAGCGCTCATTCTCCGTCTGTAATTCAAAATAGTATTTCAGTCTCTTATATGGCGGCTCTATCGTGGTCGTCCACCAAAGCTGATTTTTCAGCCGTTTCTTAAACGGTATGTTCACCGCTTCGCCGGTCCATGTTTCACCGCCGCCGAGGATGCCCGCACGAAACGGATCCCCGTGGATCAGATTGACATATTTTACATCATACCCCGTTTTGATATTGATGATCAGCCTGTTTTCGTCTAACGGATAACAATAATTATCATTTGCTCTGTGATATACTGCATTAAAATCCATTGTGCCCTCCTCTGCTATTTGCATATTTCAAATTTGGAAAACGTTTTCCATATATGAAAATCATAATACAGACAGGCAGAAAATGCAAGGAGAATCTTTCTTCCGACAGGCATTCTGTTTCTATTTTATGCCGGATAGCCGCTCTTGTGACTGCAGTATAAAGAATCCCTGCAAAAAGACTGCCGTTCTATAACGGTTTTCCATTATAAAACGACAGTCCTATGTATATTAATGCATATAAATTTCCGCAATCTGCGCGGATTTCTCAGGAAAATCTTCCTTTACCTTCATCAGATACTGCAGCGCGCTTCCCTCATAGCTTAGTACATCTCCAAACAGTCCTACCTCGTAACAGTTACGGATCACATTGATGATGCAGTTCTCTACATGATCTTCCTTGCAGTCTTTACATTCCTTTAAGATATGCGCAATCCCCATTTCCAGCTCGACTGCGTCAAATACCTTGAAATCCGTGGTCGGAACACGTTCTGTTCCATCCGCCACTTCTCTCTTAGGCGCCTTTTGATATTCTCTGATACATTCTTTGGCATATCCTATCGTACAGTTTTCTTTCTGGCACTGTCCGCACGCTGCTTCGCTTCTGCAGCAGCACTGCAGATCATTCCATACCAGTTCGGCATCTAATCCTTTCTTATGTTCTCCTGCCATTTTCATTCTCCTCCTGTTGCATATTAGATATGATAAAAACACTATAACATAATAAAAGGGAATTTGCCAAGAGCGTTTGTTTATGTTAGACTAATCTGGAATTTATCAGATCGGTCCGGCAGTATGTATGGGAGGTATCCGCATGAAAATACAGGAATCAGCAGAAAATTATCTGGAAACAATTTTAATACTGGGGCAAAAAAAAGGAAATGTCCGTTCTATCGACATAGCGCATGAACTGGAATTCAAAAAACCGAGTGTCAGCGTTGCCATGAAAAATCTACGGCAAAACGGTTTTATAGAAGTCGATGACAGCGGCTTTATTACGCTGACCGCTTCCGGCAGACAGATAGCCGAATCAATATATGAACGCCATCTTCTCTTCTCCCGCTGGCTGACAGAATTGGGCGTCAATGAAAAAACGGCCGCAGAGGATGCCTGTAAAATGGAACACGTACTCAGTACGGAAAGTTTCGAAGCGATCAAAAAACATCTGCATCAGTTTCTCAACGAATAATACTCTTTTTCCGCCAGCCTCCCTGCAGATATCTGGCAATGGAAACAACCATTGCAACCGCCCATCCGGCACAGAAAGCCCACCATATAATATCTACGCCTGCTACGTGTGCAAAACCAACCGTCAGGAACAGCCTGATAAAGAAACTCAGCAGCGTCGTAATGATAAACCAGCTCATATCACCGCTTCCCTTAAACGTAGCCTTTACAAGCATGAATACCGAGAATACAACAAGAAATGCCCCTACTACTCTGATGTAGGATACCCCTATCGCCATAACCTGTTCTAAGTCCGTTTCCATTTCTTCTATAAATATCCCGATGATCCGCTCCGGAAAAAATTCAAACAAAGCTGTCATAACAAGGGAAATTACACTGCAGCTTGCAATAGATGCCAAAAGTCCGGGACGGATACGTTCTTCTTTTCCCGCTCCGATATTCTGTCCGACATAGGCAGAGTATGCATTGCTGTAATTGATCGGTATGGCCGTCGCGAGATTCACGACTTTCGCTGCCGCCGCGCTTCCTGCAATCACTGCAGCCCCGAAGCTGTTGATCGTCGCCTGCACAACAACAGAGCCTACCGACACGATAGACTGCTGCAGCGCAGAAGGCAGCGCAAACCGTAGCATCGTCCGCAAAAGCTTCCTGTCAAAAAGAGGCAGTTCCTTATCCCGTTCAAACTCTCCGAGCAGCTTCGGAATATACCGCATCGCCATAAACGCCGCTGCCAGCTGTGAAATTGCCGTGGCAAGCGCCGCTCCTATCACGCCCCAATGCAGAACAATGATAAAAAACAGATCCAGCAAAACATTAAAAACCGATGAGATAATCAGGAATTTAAGGGGTGTTTTGGAATCTCCCAACGCTACATATACCCCGTTAAGCGCATTATAAACAAAAATAGGAACACAGCCCAGAAAATAAAAACGCAGATAATCGGTTCCCATAGCAAGGATTTCTTCCGGTGTATTTACAAACCGTAAAAGCGGTCCGGCTCCAATACAGATAACGACCGTCGATACAAGCGCGATCCCTGCCGAAAAGATCGTGGAAGTCGTCGTACACTGCCATATCTTCTCTGTTTTACCTGCGCCGAAATACTGCGCGATCACGATCGAGCCGCCAAGCGCAAGACCCGTTGCAAGCTGTACAAAGACAGCCGTGATACTGCTTGCACTCCCGACTGCCGCAAGCGCCTCCGTACCAAGTTTCCTGCCCACGATGATCGTATCGATCACATTATAGAACTGTTGAAACAAATTGGAGAAAATCATCGGTATTGCAAAAAGGAGAATCGTGTGAAACGGATTCCCCTCTGTCATCATGTGTGTGTTTGCTTTGTTCCCAGTTTTATTTCCGGTTATATTGCCCGCCATTGTTTCCTTCCTTCTTTTTGAATGTCAGTTCTTAAAACTGTGGATCGGTGCAGGAATCCTGCCTCCCCGGTTTACAAAAGCGTCGCACGAAAACGGATTAACAGGCATGATCGGCGCATATCCAAGTAACCCGCCGAATTCTACCGTTTCTCCTACTCCCTTCCCGATCACGGGAATCAGACGGACCGCCGTTGTTTTCTGATTGATCATGCCGATCGCCATTTCATCTGCAATAATGCCGGATATTGTCGTCGCCTTTGTGTCCCCCGGAATCGCGATCATATCAAGGCCAACGGAACATACGCACGTCATGGCTTCCAATTTCTCCAAAGTAAGAGCCCCTGCCGTCACGGCATCTATCATTCCCTGATCCTCACTGACCGGAATGAATGCGCCGCTTAATCCTCCGACATATGAAGACGCCATCACACCGCCTTTTTTTACCTGATCATTTAACAGTGCAAGCGCCGCCGTCGTACCGGGCGCTCCGGCATGTTCCAGGCCGATCTCACACAAAATATCCGCAACGCTGTCTCCGATCGCCGGCGTAGGCGCCAAGGACAGATCGACAATGCCAAACGGTACATGCAGCCGCCTGGACGCTTCTTTGGCCACCAGCTGCCCGACACGGGTCACTTTAAATGCCGTCTTCTTGATCGTTTCACAAAGCACCTCGAAATTTTCTCCCCGCACCTTGCCAAGCGCCGTCTTTACAACACCCGGGCCGCTGACGCCGACATTGATGATCTTATCCGCTTCCGTCACTCCATGAAAAGCGCCGGCCATAAACGGATTATCGTCCGGTGCATTGCAAAATACCACCAGTTTGGCACAGCCGAGCGAATCGGCATCTTTGGTAGCCTGCGCCGTCTGTTTAATCATTTCACCCATTAATTTGACGGCGTCCATATTGATTCCCGTTTTGGTAGAACCTACGTTAATGGAACTGCATACTCTCTCTGTTGCAGACAATGCCTGCGGGATCGATCGGATCAGCATTTCATCCGCATGTGTCATCCCTTTAGACACCAAGGCAGAATACCCGCCGATAAAATTTACACCGACTTCATGTGCAACTTTATCGAGAACCTGTGCTATTGTCACAAAATCTTCGGATGATCTGCAGGCCGCACCCCCGATCAATGCGATCGGTGTCACTGCAATCCTCTTATTGACGATCGGAATCCCGTACTCACGGGAGATTGCTTCCCCTGTCGCCACCAGGTCTTTGGCCGCCTCATAGATTTTATGATAGATTTTATCCTGTAATCTGTTCAAATCAGAATCGATACAGTCAAGCAGGCTGATGCCAAGCGTGATCGTCCTGACGTCCAGATTCTCTTTCTCTATCATCTCATTGGTTTCCGCTACTTCAAATATGTTAATCAATTTATAGTCTCCTTATATCCTGTGCATCTTATTAAAGATCTCTTCTTTTTGACACTTGATAATAACGCCGATGCTCTCGCCCAGTTTTGAAAGCTCTTCTACTATGATACCGAAATCTTTGGCCGTCTGATTGGTATCTACGATCATCATCATATTAAAATACCCTTGTACGATCGTCTGTGAAATGTCCAGAATATTGATCTGATTATCTGCCAAGTATGTACAGACTCTGGCAATGATGCCTACCGTATCTTTTCCTACAACTGTAATAATTGTTTTTTTCAATCTTATTGATCCTCCATTCCTTTTCCCGAATCCGCCTAAATCTCTATCATCTGCGATACTTCGTTTCTTCTGGCTACATAAATCGGAAAGTCTTCTACGTTATACCCCGTACCGGACATCATAACTTCTACCTTAACCGTTTCATAAGCCAGTTCCGGCAGATTGTTTTCCTTGCTCAGATGTCCGAGCACTACCGCTTTCATATGATCGTTGAGCAGCCTGCCGAGCAGTTTCCCCGATGCTTCATTTGACAGATGTCCCCTGTCGCCCAGAATACGCTGTTTCAAATAATACGGATACGGCCCTACCTGCAGCATATTGATATCATGATTCGCTTCCAGATACAGCACATCCGCGTCTTTTAAGCATGCTACCGTATATTCATTGTAACACCCGAGATCCGTAATAATACCAATCTTTTTTCTGTCATGGAAGATACTGTAAGCCACCGGTTCTGCCGCATCATGAGAAGTCCGCATAGGATACAGAGACAGATCTTTTATGATACATTTCTCATCTGCACGGATCACATGAAAAAGCGAGTCGTCTATTTTCCCCAGAGACGCCGTTCGTCTGACGGCATCTATGGTTCCTGCCGTGCCGTATATCGGGATCGCATATTTTCTTGCCAATACCCCAAGACCACTGATATGGTCTGCATGCTCATGTGTAACAAATATGCCATCGATTTCTTTTAAATGAATGCCGAGTGAAGCGACACCTTCTTCAATCCGCTTTCCGCTGATGCCTGCGTCGATCAGAAGATGGGTTGCATCCGATCCCGCATAAATACAATTTCCGCTGCTTCCGCTTGCTATACTGCATAATCTCATCATGATATTCAGTCTTTCCAATAAATTTTGATTACATCACCGCTATGGATCGGTTCCATATACTGTGCGTTTCTTCCGTTTAACTCCGTGGCGATACCGCTTCCCTGCGGCACCGACAAGTCGAAATTGATATGATCGAAAACATCTACAAAGATGTAGGCCGCTTTTCCTTCGAGACGGATCTGTTCACCGTTGACTGTCACGTGGATTGCCAACGGAATATTACTCATCTGTCCGGCCTGTTCCTGAACGCCTTCCGTGGAGTCTGCTGCACCCCCGGATATATTTTGCGCTTCCGTACCCGGTGCCGCCCCTGCCATAGCAGATGCTGGCTCTGACTCCGCCCCTGATGCCGCTCCTGCAGTAACCTCGTTTGAAACAGCGATCGATGCATTCGCAAAAGATGCTGACGCTCCTTCCGTAACCGGTACCGTGTCTGTCATATTCTGTGCGCCGGCCTGCGTTGTCTGTGTAATTTCTTCCGGCTTCGGTTCACTCTTTACATAAGTTCCATCGTCTTCCGGAAGATTTTCATATGTATCCGGTCTCCCCGTACCGTAGATATCCCTGTCGGATAATTGTAATTCCTCCATTGTCCAGATAACGGAAAAATTCTCATATACTTTCGTATCCATATCCGCCAGTTTATTATTTACGTAAATATTCAGTTCTTCATTGATGATAACGTCCATGAACTCGGCAACCTGTCTGACCGTGTAATATCCCTGAAATTCAATGACATCATTTTCATGAATACCGTAATAACCTGACTGCAGCTGTCCGTTTACCATAGCAAACTTAGGCAGCTCTACCCTTTTCTCGTTCACCTCGACAGCCATAACCGCTCCGTATTCCGGGAGCTGATTGATGTCCAGCGCCGCCGGTTCCCCGGCCGTAGATTCGGTCACTTCGATCCGGTCATTGGCATGAATAGGCGTATAAATGTCTGCTTCATTACCGTTTACCATGATCACGGCAGCTTCTCCCAAAGCGCCCCTCGCCATACGCGTTTTACCGTTCACCGTATAATTCAGCGCCCGCCCCCGTTTCGGAAAGAGTCCGTCATTAGGGAATTCGGCCTGCATCGCGGCATCTACTACTGCCAGTTTATTATTGTCATACAGTTTCACTCTTTGACCATTAAAGTAAACAAAAATGAAGTTATTACTCTGTTCATAAAAGCTGAGACAGATTCCGATCGGTGTGACCATCAGGGAATCTTTTCTGGCATCTTCTTCATAAAATGCGATCTGCTGCATGACTTCCTCACCGCGTACCGCCACACGCTCTCTCTGGATTTCAAGCTTGTCTGCAAGCGCGTCCGTATATCCTTTTAGTGTACCGCCGCCGCCGACTACAAAAACGGCGCTGACCGATCTGTCCCCGTTTAATTCCTTAATTTTATCGGCCACCTGTCTGGTCATATCCTGAATCACAGGAGCCGTCACTTCCAATATCTTTTCTCTGGAGATCGTCTGCTTTAAACCGAGAATATCCTTATACTCTATCTCTTCTTTTTCTCCCGCTTCCCGCTTGATCTTCTCCGCGCTCTTAAAATCTACCAGACAATGCTTGGCGATCACTTCCGTCAAAGCATCTCCCGCAATCGGGATCATGCCGTAAGCGACAATGCTGCCATCTTTCGTAATGGAAATATCCGATGTGCCGGCGCCTACGTCCACAAGCGCAATATTTAACATCCGATATGCTTCCGGGATCGCCACCTGGATCGCCGCTATCGGCTCAAGCGTTAAATTTGCAACCTCCAGTCCCGCCAATCCTACCGCTTTGTACAGACCGTCTACCACATCATCCGGTAAAAATGTCGCGATCACATCTACACCAATGGAACCCGCTTTATGCCCCTCCAGATTGCCGATTGCATAATGATTCAGATAATAACGCACGACGGAATACCCAACACAGTAAAACTTCATCTTTGTCTTATCCGTCTTCAAAAACTCCTCGTAAGCTTTCTCGACCCCTAATGACTCCAGTGCATAGATATCTTCGCCGCCGATTTCTTTGTCTGATGGGAATTCGCATTCCGCATGTGTCGTCATCGTACGCAGTACACGGCCTGCCGCCGCAATGCAGACATCCGTAAATTTCCTGCCGACGCTCTCTTCCAGATGCCTTTTTACTTCATTTATCGTATTTCCCACCTTATGGATATCGTGAATCTGTCCATCCAGCATGGCTCTTGTCTCATGCTCTTTGATGCACTGCGCCACTACATGAAAACGCTCCCCTGTTTTATAGCCTACCGTTCCAACGATACTTCTTGTTCCGATATCCAGACCAAATACCAGCTGTCCCGGAAATTTCATCATCTCTGACACAAGTATTCCTCCAATTTCATATCGATCTGTTTGCAGGCGCTCATAAAATCACTGCTGTTATCGATAATGACCCTGCAATGTGCTCTGAACGCCTCCTCAGATAACTGTCTTTGTAAGATCTGATCTATTTTCTCATCCGAATAAGCTCTGGATGCCTTCAGCCTCTCCCGTCTGATGTCGGCATCAGTATGTATATACCAAAGCTCATCCAGAATCTCTTCATATCCGCCTTCTATTAAAAGGGCCGCTTCAACAAAAAGGAAATCATATTCGGCGCTCTCTTTTTCCGCTCTGATCTTCTGTATGATAAAAGCCTTGACAGCAGGATGTACGATCTCGTTAACCTGATCCAGAACAGCACGGTCCGCAAAAATTTCGGCCGCCATCCGCTGTCTGTCGATCGTTCCATCCGGCGCTAAAATACCTCTGCCAAGAAGCGCTGTCAGCTCATTATAGCATTCCTGCCCCGGTTTTTCCAGCTCATGTGCTACTTCATCCGCCAGAATCACAAGACAGTTGTAATGTGTTTTTATATAAGCCAGGACTTCCGACTTTCCGGCTCCCACGCCGCCTGTTATACCAATACTGCGCATCTCTTTCTCCCCCGGTCCGTACAAAATGGCGCCGGTTATAAACCACCTGTTATTGTATACTATTTTGCATCATACCAGGTCATACCCGTATGCAGATCGATTTCCAAAACGACGGCCAGTGATGCGGCGTTCTGCATTTCTTCCGACAGTATCCGCCTTACCTGATCTTCTTCCTTTTCATATGTCTCGATCAGAAGTTCATCATGCACCTGCAGTATCAGCCGGGAACGCAGCCCTTCCTTCTTCAGTCTTGCCCATACGTGTATCATCGCCAGTTTAATAATATCGGCGGCCGTACCCTGGATCGGAGAGTTCATGGCCACCCGTTCTCCAAAAGAACGCTGCATGAAATTTGCGGAAGACAGTTCCGGGATCGGACGTCTTCTGCCAAACATCGTCTCTACATAACCTTTTTCCTTCGCATCATCTACCAGTCTGTCAAGAAACTCCTTGATGCCGGGATATGTGGCAAAATACTGTTCAATATACTCCGCCGCCTCTTTTCTGGATATACTAAGGTCCTGACTCAGTCCAAAAGAGCTGATGCCATATACAATCCCGAAATTAACGGCCTTGGCATTTCTTCTCTGCAGATCCGTCACCTCATCAAACGGCGTATGAAAAACTTTGGACGCAGTGATCCTGTGAATATCCTGCTCCATCTGATAGGCTTCGATCAGCTGTTTATCATCAGACATATGCGCCAGTACACGCAGCTCAATCTGTGAATAATCCGCATCCATGAACAGAAAACCTTCTGCCGGAACGAACACTTTACGGATTTTTCTGCCCAGTTCCATGCGTATCGGTATATTCTGCAGATTCGGTTCCGTAGAACTGATCCTGCCGGTCGCCGTGATCGTCTGATGAAACGTAGAATGTATCCTGCTTCCTTCATCAATATAAGCCGCAAGACCATCCGCATATGTGGACTTTAACTTTGCCAGACCTCTATATTCCAGTATATCGGCTACGATCGGATATTCCGGCGCCAGTTTATCCAAGATATCGGCCGCCGTAGAATAACCGGTCTTTGTCTTTTTACCGCCGGGAATCCCCATTTTTCCAAACAGCACTTCACCAAGCTGCTTGGGTGAATTAATATTGAATGTTTCTCCTGCCTGCGCACAGATGGACTCCTCCAGTTCTTTAATCCGTCCGCTGAGCGCTTCCCCGTAAGCTTTCAGCTCATCCGGCAGAACTTTGATTCCATATTTCTCCATTTCATATAAAACTCTTGTTAACGGCATCTCAATCTCATATAATAAATCCAATTGTCCCTGTTCTTTCAGGCGGTCATATAACACCTGTGACGCCATAAGAGAAGTATATGCCTGAAAGCACGCAAACTCTGCCAGTTCCTGCATCTTTTCCTGCAATGCTTCCTGAAAAGTCATTTTCCCAAACACCTGTTTTTTATCCAGGAGCATCAGATCCAGATACTCTCCTGCCACAGCCTGTGCATCATAATCGTTTTTCAGCGGATTAAGCAGATAAGCCGCCAGAAGAATATCAAAGTATTTTCGTTCCCGATAGACTGCCAGAACGTCTGTCCCTGCCGCCGTTTCTTCAGTATCTATCATGTCATAGATTTGTTTGATATCACAAACAGCAAGTTTACATAATTCTTTTTTTATCATTGCCGTAAGTTTGCCGCATAAATATTGTTTTGTAATAAAACCCTGACACGGTATAAAACAGATTTCCTTCTCGGAAACAGCCAGTGCGATGCCCACACAGTCTTCCCTGCCATCCCGTAAAACGGAAAGACCGATCTTTTGTCTGTCAGTATCACCCGCTCCGTCATCACAAAGCGCTTCTGCCCGCAAAAAAAACGCCTCTATTTCCGCCAGTTCCGTCAAAGTCTTAAAATATTCAGTCTGTGAATTGTTCACAAGCGCATCTTTTTCAAAACGGGACAGCATATTCTTAAACTCAAGTTGTTTACATAATATATATGCTTCCTCTGTATAAAAACTGCCGACTCTGGCATTTTCAAATGAAAAATCAAAATCGCTGTCTACTTTGATCGTCGCGAGTACTTTGCTCAGATCGGCAAGGTCTTTGTGATCGATCAAAGATTCTCTGACCGCTTTTTTACTGATGTTCCCGACATTGGCATAAATATTTTCCAATGAGCCAAATGTCGTCATCAGCTCTGTCGCCGTTTTCTCGCCTACCTTTGGCACACCGGGAATATTGTCCGCCGTATCGCCCATAAGTGCCTTCAAGTCGATAAACTGTACGGGCGTTACCTGATATTTTTTCTGAACGTCTTCCGCATAATAATCTTCTATTTCAGTCTTTCCGGCCTTTGTTTTAGGAATGCGGATCTTGATATGGTCGGATGCGATCTGCAGAAGATCCCTGTCGCCGGATACCAACGCGACCTCCATTCCTTCTTTCTCGGCACGTTTGGCCAATGTACCAAGAATATCATCCGCCTCTAATCCTTCTTTCTCCACGATACAGATACGCATCGCCTGCAGCATCTTCTTCATCATCGGAACCTGTTCCCGCAATTCTTCGGGCATTGGTTTTCTTGTTCCTTTATATTCCTTATATATTTCATGCCGGAAAGTGGGCGCATGTACATCAAAAGCCACTGTCAGATAATCCGGTGTCTCTTCTTCCAAGATCTTAAACATTATATTTAAAAAACCGTATACGGCATTCGTATGGATTCCCTGGCTGTTCGTCAGATCCGGTACCCCGTAAAAAGCTCTGTTTAAAATGCTGTGTCCATCTATCAACACCAACTTTTGTTTCATAACACATGTTTCCTTTCATGTACGATCTAAAACCGAAATAGGATGATCAGAACGATTAAAATTTCCACCGCTACGGCAACTTCCAGGCATAACAGCGTACCAAGCAGGGCGCGCCTTATCTTAATATAATGCCATGCATTTCCCAGTTTGTTTTCCAATGCTTTCTGCAGATTAAAATTATTCCCTGCTTCCAACCGCTCTAAACCTTCCGAAACAAGAAACTGAATCGACAGTTCTTCCTTACATTCCGGGCATCCTTCAATATGTTCTATAAAATATTCCAGTTCTTTTCCATACAATTCGTCCTGCAAAAAGGCCGGAATCATTTTTTCTTCTTCTTTGCAATCCATATATTTATAGCCTTGCTCCCTTCCCAGTCGCTGTTCTTTCCGTTGACCTTTCAGACAAAACCACACTCTTTTTATTATATACCATAACTGTGTCCTTTGCAAAGTCTATAAACAAGAAAAATGGCACCTTCCGCAGAAAATGCCATTTTATATTCTTTATTCCTATTTTATTGTGCCGGCTGTACTTCCGCTGTCTCTGCGGGTTGTACCACTTCAACAGGAACAGGTGTTATGATTCCGTTTGCATCCGCCTGATACAATACGCCTTCGATCGTAATCTGCTGATTAACTGCAAGCGCTCCCGTTTCGTCAAAGAAATACTGGTTTCCATCCGGTTTTACTACGATACCGGTCTGCATCACACCGTTTTCATTGAAATAATAATTTTTTCCTTCAATCGCAACATCGCCGACCAGCATATGCCCATCCTGTGTGGAGAAATAATATCTGCCGCTTTCATCTGCAAACCAGCCATGCTGCATTGCTCCGGTATCCGGCGCATAGTAAAATTTACCGTTTTCCAACGTAAGCCATCCGGTCTGTCTCACACCGTTTGCGTCGAAATAGTACGTCTGGCCATCGATTGCTGCCTGTCCTCTCGTAACGTCGCCGTTTGCCGCCAGATAATAGGTGCCGCTTTCATCCGCAAACCAGCCATGCTGCATCGCTCCGGTATCCGGCGCATAATAGAATTTACCGTTTTCCAAAGCCACCCACCCGGTCTGTCTTACACCGTTTGCATCAAAATAATAATTCTGCTCATCAATCGCTGCCTGTCCTCTCGTAACATCGCCGCCTGCCGTCAGATAATAGGTACCGCTCTCGTCCGCAAACCAGCCATGCTGCATTGCTCCGGTGTCAGGCGCATAATAAAATTTACCGTTTTCCAGATTGACCCAACCGGTCAACCTTACACCGTTTCCATCAAAATAATAGTTCTGCCCATCTATTCCTACCTGTCCTCTGGCCACACTGCCATCCGCCTGCAGATAGTAGGTACCGCTTTCATCCGCAAACCAACAATTTCTCTGCAAAAAGCCATTTCCGTCCAAATAATATCTTGTATCGTTATAGTTGACCCATCCGCGCTGCATCTTATAGCCGGCAAAAAATAACGTCTGTCCGTTTCTGTCCAGAAATCCATCCGAAATGATCAGGGTGGAGAAATCCTTAAACTGATAGTTGAGATCAACTCTCGTACTGACTCCGGATATATTCCCATGGGATGTATTCTGCCAGAAGGAAGCTCCGTTATATTCCAGATTGTCTGCGTACTGCGCAACCCATTTATCATACCCTACATTTCCGATCCTTTGATTGAACCAGTTCTTACTTGAGTATACCATAGGATAATAACCCGCTGCCGATACTGCCGAACAAAAAGTATTGATCAGCGCCTGAAGCTGCTCCTGGGACATTCCCTTATGACAGGAATCTTCCACATCATAAACGACCGGGTAACTTACCGTATAGTTTTCCAGCCAGCCGATCAGCAGATCTGCCTCGTTCTGTGCCTGTTCTACCGTTGTGGCATAGGAATAAAGATATACCCCTACTTTCAGTCCCGCGTTCTGTGCCCCGCGCATATTAGCGTCAAAATACGGATCTACGCCTGAATAGGTACTGCCGGCTTTAATAAAAGCAAAAGAAATGCCGGAAGCGGCAACGTTGTTCCAATTGATCGCACCATTATGCTTTGATACATCGATCCCTCTGGCAATGGCATTGCCTGCATTGGCCGCATTTACATGTCCTGCCGGTACAAGCGCCATAATTCCGGCCAGCATAAACGCTGCCAGCCTCTTACCCATTTTTGCAAATTTACTCATTTGTTCTCTCCCCGGATTTTATTTTACATATAAGTTACAAATATTACGAATTTATTGCATTTCTTAACAAAGATATCATATTTTTTACATTTTGTATAGTTCTTTTGGGAAAAAAACAAAAAAGAACTTAGATCGGAAATTTCTGCTTGCTATCTCTTCGCAGTTATGCTATCATATAGTTCGGTTGTTAAAATCATTACATATGCTGGTGTGTCGGAATGGCAGACGAGGCAGACTCAAAATCTGTTGTGGGCAACCACGTGTGGGTTCAAGTCCCACCACCAGCATTATAAGTATAAGAATGGCCCGCTTGGCGTGACATTCATTTAACATGAGGGGAGTTCGCAGCGCGTACTGCCCGTTGTTTCTGTAAACATAAGAAGGATCCGCAAAATGCGGTATTCGTCGTTGTGTATAAGCGTATAATATTTATATATTCTGTTATCTGCACATCTGCGAAGTGGTGATCTACTATGTATTTAATGTTAAAAGATACAAGCGTATTATATTTTGATCTGGAGGACTTTATCGTAGAGGTAATAAGAGAAGATCTACTCCCCTTCTGCCTGCGTTCCAACATTCGGAAATCTATAGTCATAAAAGACATCTTACATAATATCCAAGCAGTAAAAAATTATCTGAGCAGTCGTGTCCTGTCTTTATCCCGTGATAATGCAAAGCAAATCTATGCAGCATTCCAAATCCCACAAATAGACACCATTGATAACAGAGTGAGTATCTGCATCAAATGCAGAGGCGTATCCATTCAGGACAGTTACTGGATCAAAGAAGATACCGAAGAAATATACTGGAAGAACGTTAATATCCGGCAGAACAAACTCTCTAATATCGTAGACGTCTCTTTGAGCGGATTTGACCCAACCATCACCACAAGCCGCATCTGTCCGGAATTAACGACCAAAGGTCTCTTTCGAAAAGGCTGGATCCATTTGGGCGATGATCTGTACATGCTCAAGTCTGACCGGACAAATAACTTTGTCAATACCAAGATGGAAATTCTGGCTTCCGATATTTTAGCCTGTTTTGAAAACGTAGTCGACAGCATTACTTATGTCGGCGATATTAAAGAAACCGCCGATGGTACGGAGTTTATCTCTATCTGCAAAAATTTCGTTGAGGAGCACTATTCTTTTGTTGAAGCCTGGGAAGTGATAGAATATGCCGCACGATGCCATATAGACTTTCGTTCTTACTGTCTTGATAAATGGGGGCATATTTTTGCCAGTATCCCTGTGCTTGATTATATTATCATAAACACGGACAGACATACGCAAAATTACGGTTTTTTTATGAACAATGATACGGGCGAGCTTGAAAGGATTGCCCCGCTGTTTGATTTTAACTGTGCTCTCGTTGCAGATTATTTCAACCGGGATGCAAGAGATACATTGAGCCAGATGTTTAACTCGGCTGAAACTTTAAGGGAACTGGCCTGTCAATTTCAGCCGCATGCAAACATTCAATTCAATGAACAGAAATTCTTCAGATTAATGGACAGAAACAAAGAATATGAATATATCTTTGATAAAGTTTACGGAAGAATCCGGGAATTCCATTCTATCAAAATACACGAGATCCTATAAACGTCAGGTTTCTCTTTACCCCAGTTCTATATCAAAGCAATCCAGAGTCGCAAAATAGTCTTTGGGCGTCTCTGCTCTTCTGATCAGCGCGACACTGCCATCTTCTTTCAAAAGCAGTTCCGCTGATTTCAGTTTGCCATTATAATTATATCCCATGGCATATCCATGTGCCCCTGCATCATGAATAAACAGATAATCTCCTTTATCAATCTGCGGAAGCATCCTGTCAATGGCAAATTTATCATTATTTTCGCACAGGGAACCCGTTACATCATACTGATGGTCACAGGGCGCATTCTCCTTACCAAGCACCGTAATGTGATGATATGCCCCATACATTGCCGGACGCATCAGATTAACCGCACAGGCGTCAACCCCGATATACTCTTTATGTGTGTGCTTCTCATGGATCGCTTTTGTAACAAGCGCTCCGTACGGCCCCATCATAAAACGCCCCATTTCGGTATAAATCGCCACATCTCCCATACCTGCCGGCTGTAATATTTTCTCATATACTTTCCGTACGCCTTCACCGATCGCCAGAATATCGTTCGGCTCCTGTTCCGGTTTGTAGGGAATCCCCACACCGCCCGAAAGGTTAACAAATGCAATATCAATGTCAAGCTCCGTATGCAGTTTGACCGCCATCTCAAAAAGCTGGCCTGCAAGCTGCGGATAATACTCATTGGTTACGGTGTTGCTCGCCAAAAAGGCATGCAGTCCAAAACGCTTTACCCCTTTTTCTTTCAAAATACGGAATCCTTCAAACAACTGCTCTTTCGTAAACCCATATTTGGAATCGCCCGGGTTGTCCATGATACCGTTGCTCATCTGAAAGATACCGCCGGGATTATATCGGCAGCTCATTGTTTCCGGCAGTTTTCCTAATATTTTTTCCAAAAAATCAATATGCGTAATATCATCCAGATTGATGATCGCACCTATTTCAGCGGCATATTCATAGTCTTCCGCCGGTGTGTCGTTGGAAGAAAACATAACATCTGTTCCTTTTATACCGACGGCATTACTTAACATCAGTTCCGTCAAAGATGAACAGTCGCATCCGCACCCGTATTCATGCAGAATTTTTATCAGAAACGGGTTTGGTGTCGCTTTCACCGCAAAATATTCTTTAAAACCTTTATTCCATGCAAAAGCTTTCTTTACTGCCTCTGCATTTTCCCGTATTCCCTTTTCGTCATACAGATAAAAAGGGGTCGGATATGTTTTCGAGATTTCCTCTATTTTTTCTTTTGTCACAAATGGCTGCTTCGTCATTGGTAGATCTGCTCCTTTACGTTAGATTTCTTTGATGAAAGTTCTTATCCTATATTTTCTAAGAATCTTTTATGGCATCTATTGTAGCATTACAATCTTCCATTTGTAAATATGATTATTGTCATAACAGTAATTCTATTTACGAATCAATATTTTCAATCTGCCAGTCTATTGGAGAAACACCGTTTGCCTCCAAAAATTCATTGGCCTTACTGAAATGCCTGCATCCGAAAAAACCACGATATGCGGATAACGGACTTGGATGGGGTGCTTTTAATATCAAGTGTTTTGGATTCGTCAGCATGGGAATTTTGCTCTGTGCCGGACGTCCCCACAATAAATATACAATCGGCCGGTCCTGCGCATTTACAGCCTGAATAACCGCATCGGTAAACTGTTCCCAGCCTTTTCCCTGATGCGAATTGGCCTGATGCGCCCGTACCGTCAATACGGTATTTAAAAGCAGGACTCCCTGATCGGCCCACTTTTGTAAGTATCCGTTATTTGGAATAGAACATCCCAGGTCATCATGCAGTTCCTGATAAATGTTCTGTAAAGAAGGCGGCAGTTCCTTCTGGTCAGGCAGTACGGAAAAACTCATTCCATGTGCCTGATGCTCATTATGATACGGATCCTGTCCAAGCAGCAGTACTTTAACATTCTCAAGCGGCGTAAAATGAAACGCATTAAATATATCATCCGCCGGCGGATAAACTATCACTTTACTGTATTCTTCTTTTATAAATCGATAAAGCTGTCCGTAATAAGGCTTCCTAAACTCTTCATTTAACGCTTTCGCCCAGTCGTTGCTCAGCATTGCCATACTGCTTCCTCCTTTTGTCTGTGTCTGTTCGTGTCCCTCTTCTTACATAAGAGAAGCACTGAAAATATTACGTTTCAATGCCTTCCCGAAATTTATGCAGATATTTTATATTCTGACGGACACGCCCTTTTCTTTTAAGAATTTTTTTAAATCACGAATCTCCATCTCTTTGAAATGAAACAGGGAAGCGGCTAACGCCGCATCGGCCATCCCCTGTGTAAAAGCCTCGTAAAAATGCTCCATTGTTCCTGCGCCGCCGGAAGCGATCACCGGAACAGATACGTTCTGCGCAATGATTTTTGTAAGTTCCAGATCATATCCTTCTTTTGTGCCATCCCCGTCCATGCTCGTCAAAAGAATCTCTCCGGCTCCCAGCGCATTTGCCTTCATTGCCCATTCAACGGCATCGATCCCCATATCGATGCGTCCTCCGTTTTTATAAATATTCCAGCCACTGCCATCCGGGCGTCTTTTGGCATCGATCGCAACGACAACGCACTGGCTCCCGAACTTATCCGCCGCATCGGCTATCAGATTGGGATTCATGATCGCCGCGGAATTGACGGATACCTTATCGGCACCCTCCCGCAGAATTGCCTTAAAGTCCTCTACGGTCCTGATACCGCCTCCAACCGTAAACGGAATAAAAACCCGCTCGGCCACCCGCCTTACCATTTCCACTGCCGTCTCTCTGGCATCTGATGAAGCCGTAATATCCAGAAAAACCAGTTCATCTGCACCGGACCTGTCATAAGCCGCACCGACCTCTGCCGGATCACCCGCATCTTTAAAATTAATAAAATTGACGCCTTTTACAACTCTGCCATCTTTCACATCCAGACAGGGAATGATTCTTTTCGTATGCATCAGCTATTTCCTCCGTCTCCTTCCTGACAGTCTGAAGGAATATCCAGAAAGTTCTTCAAAATCGTCATTCCTACATCTGAACTCTTCTCAGGATGAAACTGACAGGCAAAAATATGATCTTTCTCTACGGAAGCATGAATCAAAACGCCGTATTCTGCAGTCGCCTTCACAATTTCCGGTTCGGCCGCCTGCAGATAATAAGAATGGACAAAATATACATAAGAATTCTCCGGTATATTCCGAAACAGTCTGCCTTTTGCCGGATATTTCAGCGAATTCCAGCCGATATGAGGAATTTTCAGATTTTTTTCTTCCGGAATCCTCAGAATTCTGCCCGGCAAAAGTCCAAGACCTTCTACTCCAATGCTTTCTTCACTGCTTTCAAATAACAGCTGTAACCCTAAACATATTCCCAAAAAAGGCATTTTTCTTTCTGCAGCTTCACGGATCACCTCTACAAGGCCATACTTATGCAATTTCCCCATAGCGTCACCAAAAGCCCCCACTCCCGGTAAAATCACATGATCTGCGGAGAGGATTTCTTTCGGATTTCTGCTTATTATAACATTTTGGCCCAGCGCCAGAACTGCCTTTTCCACACTTTTGATATTGCCGGCATCATAATCAATTATTGCTACCATCGTCATTTCCCTTTATACGATAACAGTCTGTCTATTCTGACCGTTACTGCTATCAGTTGTCCTGATGAATCTCTACCGAAACAGGCTCGATATATTTTATTTCATCTTCGCCGGATTCCGTACCGGCATTTCCTTCCATACCGGCATCCGCAGGATCATCTGCTGCGGCCGTATCGCCCATATCCGTACCGGTATCCGATCCCGTCTCTCCCTGTAGGATCGTTTCTTCTCCGACAGGCATATCCGCTGTTTCATCCGGCAGGCTATCCAATATCTCCTGCTCTTCCGGTAAAACATCCTGCATGCCTTCATCCTCTGCTGCAGCGCCGTTATCCAATGCTCCTGTTCCGTATACAATGGATGCCAGTTTTTGAGTATAAGCAACATCATCTTCGGAAGAAATGATATCCATAACATCTGTTTCATAAAGTGCATACTGTTCTGCCAGAACGGCCAGTATTTCATTATAAACATTTGTAATCTCATTTGTTACATGATACTGCTCTGCCTCAGGCAGCAACTCATAATACAATGCCACGCCCTGCACTAACGTATTCAGGGTCGTCAGCTCATCAGCCCCCATTTTCTGACAGGTTCTGTAAGATTCCAGTTTTCTTTCCAGCTTCAGAATCGTGGTACTCTTATGTAAAAGAAGCTCTTCCTCTTCATTTAAGTCTTTACCGTAAAGCAGATCGAAGGTCTGTCCGTAATTGCCCATATCGTATGCCACTCTCGCATCCCTCTTCTGCAAATACCCCGGTACGATCGTCGAACAGATATAGATTCCAAAGAACAGGGTCATACAGAAAAGGATAACAGGCGCTACCTTTTTCTTTGATAATTTCTTGCCGCCGCTTTCTTTCTCTGTTTCAGCATCTTTTACCTTTACTTTTTTCTCTTTTTTGGGTTTCTTTTTCTTAGCGGCTTTTTCGTCCTCTTCACCTTCTTCTTTATTCGCCGCTTTCTTACCCTTTTTATCTTTTTCTTTCTTTTTCTTTTCTTTTTTGCCTTTTTTATTTTTATTATCTTCAGCGCTTAATTCTTCCAGAAGTTCCGTATTCTCATCCGCTGACGCTTTACCGGCCTCATCTTCATCTTCCTCATCTGTTTCTGTCATAAATGCAAGAAATCTTGCAAATGCTCCCGGTTTCTTCTCTGTATTGGTTTCTTCTCCGGTTTCGGAAGCACCACCGCCTTCTGTTTCTGAAGGATTATCCTTCATTTTGTCTTTTTTCCGGCTCCGTTTCTTTCTTTCTTTCTTTTTCTTCTTTTTGCCTTCGGCCGGCGGTTCCTCTTCCGCCGCAGTTTCCTCTTCAAAAACAGTGTCTGCCAGCGTATCTTCCTGCGCTGAAGAATCCGACACGCTTTCTAACAGTGCAAGCATTTCATCATCGATCTCTCCGCTCTGTTCAGATTGATCCAAAAGATCATGTATCTCTGCAAGATCATCTTCCATACCGCTCTCATCCAATGAAAAATCATCCCCCATGTCGGCTAATCCTGTATCGTCCAATTCCATATCATCCGACTCCGGTTCCGCCAAAAGCATATCATCCAATCCCAGCTCTTCCAGCAAAGCATCATCCGCATTAGCATCATCCATTCCTGCCCCTTCCAAGGCTGATGCATCCAAATCAAGACCCTCCAGATCCAAATCATCCAGTCCATCGGAAGCCGTCTGTTCCAAGCCATCCAAACCGGATTCATCCAACACAAGATCGTCTATTCCGGACTCTTCCAACGCCAGATCATCCATGCCGGATTCTTCTATTGACAGATCTGACAGATCATCCATTCCCAGACTGTCTGCTGCTGTATCATCCAATCCAAGACCTCCAAGCAGATCATCACCCGCCCCGGTATCGTCCAACGCCAGATCGTCCAGCGTAAATTCATCCGAACCCGCATCCTGCAGATCAAGACCGCCAAGCAAATCGTCGCTCATGTCCGTATCCTCCAGTGCAAGATCACTCAATTCAAGCTCTTCAGAAGAATCCGTATCATTCATATTCAGACCATTGAGCAGATCATCATTCATATCTGCATCCGGTTCTTCCAATGCCAGATCATTCAGGCCGAGCTCATCCAACGAAAGTTCATCCGATTGTGCATCGGATGCGGACTCATCTGCCGATATCTCTTCTATAGCAGATGCTTCCAGCGTCAGATCATTCAGTCCAAGATCCTCTAACGATAATTCATCCATATCACCGCCGACTGGTATTACATCCTCCGCATCGGAGCCTTCCAATGAAAAATCATCTGTTATTCCATCAAACGCTGCATTTTCACTTTCCAAGGATGATATATCCATTCCTATATCGTCACTACCAGAAATATCACTTGTTATCGAAATATCAGAAGAAGGTATTCCCGTTCCATCTTCATTTTCATCCAGATTATCAACCATGGAGGCCAACATAGCTTCCATAGATTTCATATCATCGGCAGCCGCCGTGTCGCGTTCTCCTATAGTCGGCAGATCCTGTTCCGGTTCCTCACCCGATAACATTGCGATAGCGCTTTTCTGTCTTTCGGCATTCGCTTCCGCATTAGAAGGTGTGGCAACTTCGCCATTCATCATAGACTGTAACAAACTCTCTAAATATTCTTCACTTGAACTCATAGTCTCTCTCCAAATAATAGTTTATACTCAGATGCAGTTCCGATTGGAACCTTTTCTGTTATTTTATCACATACAGTCGTATTTAACAAATCCATTTGCTAAAAAACTGATGGAATTTTCTTTTATTCCAAGTCCTCTGCCGCCCATTTTCTCGCCAAGCTGATAAAAGGAAGAATGTATACGATATAAAAAAGATTTATGATTGTAATAAATAATCTTTTCAAAAGGCCATCTGATAAGCGTTGGAATCTGCATGCCTGCTCCAAGTTCAATAACACATAATTTTTTATTAACGGTTCCCTGAAGCCATTTCGTATATTTCTCCCATTGCGGCAAATACCCTTCCTGTGCATACTTTTTTGCGCCGATTTGATTAAATTTCAAACTCTCCCCGCACTTCCTGCATTTCGGTTCCTGTATTGCATCTAATGGCTGCTTTTTATCAAAATACGCCTCCACATCAGAAGATAGTTTCTCATCAATATCATACAATTCCCCGCTGCAATTACAGTCACACTGCATCCGGGAAAATCCTCCGCAAGGCGTCACGATCCGGTCTTTTTGAAATGAATAACGGTATATGTAATCATCTATTGCCGCAGAAAGAATAAAATAATTTTGTCCCTCAAGAATTTCCTGCAGTGTTTTATAAGCCTGCTCAAGGCGCTTATCCGGAATCTGCATCAACGCTGTCTTATATAAAAACGGAATTACCCACTGATACTCTTCTCTTTCATCCAATTCATCTGCTATCTCATTCCATCTCTCATTCTGCTGCAGCATATCCCAGTTATATTGAAATTCTTCTCCGATACCTACCAGTACCATTTCCGATTCTCTGGAGTTTGCATACAGTTTCGATAACGTATGTTCCATAATATTCTTCTGCACTCACTTTCTACCTTTTGGATAAGCTAAGCAAAAGCCGGGAAATCCCGGCTCCTGTCTTGTTTTATTCTAATACCAACCGATCGACTACTCTGACCAGATTACCGATCTCCGGCTTTGAAAGCTGTGCATCCGCTCCCAATGCCTCTCCTTTTCTCTTCATCTCATCATTTACAAGAGAAGAAAAAATAACAACCGGAATATTTTTTGTTTCATCATCTTCTTTGATTAATTTGGTCAGCCTGTGTCCATCCATAATAGGCATTTCAATATCGGTAATAATACATTGTACATGCTCTCTCAATGTACCTTCACGTTTGCAGTCCTGCACGACTTCATATGCCTGCTGGCCATTTTCAGTATGGATCAGATTCGTGTATCCTGCTTTGTGAAGCGAATCAACAATTAATTTGTTTAATAATGGAGAATCTTCCGCAATAAGGATCGGAACATCATATCTTCCTCTTTCTCCCAACTCATCTATATCTGTCATTTTCAAACCGGTTTCAGGATTGATATCCGTCATGATCTTTTCAAAATCCAAAATAATGATCAGTCTTCCATCCAGTTTTATAATACCCGTGGAAATCCCTTCTTCTGTAGAAGAAACCGTAGAGTCCGGTTTAATGATATCTTTCCATGATACTCTATGTATGCCTACAACAGAATCTACATGGAATGCAACATCAAGTTTGTTAAAATTCGTAATAATGAACAGACCTCCTGCCTGTGATACCCCGCGCTGTAAACAGTTTTTCAGATCGATGGCCGTAATCATCGTATCACGCGGCATAAAAATTCCTTCAATGCTCGGATGTGCATTCGGTACAGGCGTCACATCCTGATAATTGATGATCTCTTTAATCTTCGCCACATTGATACCATAAGCATTCCCATCAAGTTTGAATTCGAGTACTTCCAATTCATTTGTTCCGTTTTCAAGCAGAATTTTTGTATCCATGTAATCCACCTCACATTATATATTTAGAAAATATCTTATATAAATACATAAAATTACGACTACAGATAATCTGACAAGTAAATTTACTGTTTCTTAAGTATATTTTCTATATGCAAATTAAACCTGATTCTATTATATCATAATTTCAAATAAAAAAAAGCATTATTTATACTTTATATGGACCGCTTTTTGAAAAAACATATTTATATACAATAAAAAAACTGGCATAAAAGCCAATTTTTCCCATTTTCATATATTTATCTTTGTATATTTCGGCAGTTTTTAAACATGCCCTCAAAACCAAATACCAAAAATCTGTGTCAGTCAAAATCCTTTTCCCTTTGGTTAAGCCCTCGACCGATTAGTACATGTCAGCTCCATACATTGCTGCACTTCCACCTCATGCCTATCTACCTCGTAGTCTTCAAGGGGTCTTACTTATTGGGATATCTCATCTTGAGGGGGGCTTCACGCTTAGATGCCTTCAGCGTTTATCCCTGCCGGACTTGGCTACCCTGCC